>Ga0209536_100010847_pt1 | contig 13397 bp, 12 predicted proteins | sample DeeMarSeWOR28_12_FD_187461 | JGI IMG/M metagenome (GOLD analysis project Ga0209536, IMG submission 187461) | Marine sediment microbial communities from White Oak River estuary, North Carolina - WOR-2-8_12 (SPAdes) (version 2) | ecosystem: Environmental > Aquatic > Marine > Intertidal zone >...
CTCTCGAGCCATTGTATATCACAATTGTAAAGACCGGCACCATCAATATTTCTGAGCCAGTCATATAATTCCCCATAATAATTTGGACCTGAATTTAAAAAAAACAGACTAACATTACTATAATTAACAATATAACGATCTTCATTTTTTATTAATTTATGATAATTATTTAAATTTCGGTTCAAATTATATTCATGATTACCAGGTGTTGTATAAACAGGAATCGAATGATTCTCATCAGCATAAAACTGATCATCTTCTTTATAAAAACAACTTATAAATGCCTTACAGTTAAGAGCACCAGAGATCCAACTTCCACCCCAATTGGTTAAATCACCTGTTATAACAACAAACGCGGGTTTTTCATTAAAAGAACAAATATGATTTAAAACACTTTTTAATCTATTTTTTGAAGTTTCATTACGATCAAATATTTTGTGCATAACATGGGTATCAGTTATTTGAACAAAATAAAAATTATCGCTTTTATTTAAAACAGATATTTTATTTTTTATTGTACTTCCAAAAGATAATCCACTAAAAAATAAAATAGAAACTAAAAATAAGGATATAATTTGTAACTTTATTTTATTCATAATATTATAATGAGCTCTTTATTATATAAATCTATACTTATTACCTGTGATTTTTTTGTAAGCCTCTATATATTTCTTTTCTGTTTCAATAATAACCTCTTTTGGTAAATTAGGAGGAGTTGAGTTTTTATCCCAACCTGTTTTAATCAAATAATCCCTAACAAACTGTTTGTCAAAACTAGATTGAGATTTACCAGGTTGGTATCTATCTGCTGGCCAAAAACGAGAAGAGTCTGGAGTAAGTAGCTCATCAATTAAAATAATTTCATTATCAATTTTTCCAAATTCAAATTTTGTATCAGCAATAATAATACCTTTTTTCAAAGCATATTTTGCTCCTTCTTTATAAATCTTCATTGAAAATTCCTGGATTTTCTCTGCGTCTTTTTTACCAATTAATTCCTCCATTTTCTTAAAAGATATATTAATGTCATGACCTGATTCAACTTTAGTAGATGGTGTAAATAAAGGCTCATCAAATTTTTCAGATTCTGTCATACCTTTTTTTAATTTTATTCCACAAACTGTGTTATCCTTTTTATAGGAATTCCAAGCAGAACCAGAAATATAACCTCGAACAATAGACTCTATAGGAATAGTTTCTACTTTTTTAATGAGCATGCTTCTACCATCAAGAATCTCCCTATATTTACTAAGATTTTCAGGTAAATCAGAAAACTCAGTAGATACAATATGATTAGGAATTGAATTTTTAAAAAAATCAAACCAAAATTTTGAAATCTGTGTTAAACAAATTCCTTTATTTGGAATAGGCTCATGTAATACAAAATCAAAAGCTGAAATTCTATCTGTCGCTATTAAAAGAAGTTTATCGTTTATTTCATATACATCTCTTACTTTTCCTTTTTTAAAAATTTTTAATGGTAAATCAGTTTTAGTAACAATGCTCATTATATTTTCCCCCAATTTCTTCTATAAAATCTTTGCACCTATATCGACAATTTTATCAGATACAACGTCTCCTTTTTCAGCCCGTAATATTTTTCCATTATAAATTGCTTTTTGTTTTTCCCCAATTATCATGTTAATCTTTTTAAAATCTTCAAATTCTAAGACATTAATTGGTTGTCTTGAAATACCTTCTACAAACACCTCAGAACCAGGTGCGGACTGCCCAGGATTTAAAAGAGAACAAGTACCTTTTTTATCCTCAGCCGCAAGTAGCATACCATTTGATTTAGTTCCTCTGATATTTGCTGGTTTTAAATTTGAAACTATAACAATAGACTTTCCTTTTATCTCAGCTTTTGAATAATGGGGTTTCATGCCTGCAACAATGATTCTTTTTCCTAGTTTTCCAACATCTAATAAAAGTAAATACAAAGTATCTGCATTTGGATGATCCTTAACATCAATTACTTTTGCAACTCGTAAATCAAGATTTGAAAAAGGATCAGTATCTTGGAGAAAATCTTTTAAATCAAGTTTTTTAAATAAAGGTTCGGGTTTTTCAAGAGGAGTACCCACATTTAATTCATTTAATGCTGATTTCCAACTAGCATCATGAACTGAATCTGAATTTCCAATAATATTCCATATTTTATTTGAAGAAATTGGTAAGTACGGAGCCATACAAACCGCTAAGCAATTAATAATTTTAAAACAAATATGAAGTGCAGAACCACATGTTTCTTTATCACTTTTTATAAGATTCCACGGTTGTTTTTTATCAAAATAGTAATTACCAAACTGTGCTAAATTCATAGCAGCTCTAAGTCCTTGTTTGAAGCTACATTCAGATATATATTTTCCTACTTCCTCTAATGTTTCATTAATTTTCATTAAAGCATTTTTATCTACCTCATCAAGGTTGCCAAGCTTTGGGATTTCATTAAAATTTTTACTTGTAAATGTAATTACTCTATGAATAAAATTACCATAAGTTCCAACTAGTTCATCGTTATTTTTTGCAATAAAATCCTCCCATGTCCAATCAGTATCTTTATTTTCTGGCATGTTAATAGATAGATAATAACGGACAGCATCAACATCAAATTTGTTTAAAATATCTGGTACCCAAATAGCAGTCCTACGACTTTTTGAAAACTGCTCACCTTTCAACCTAAGATACTCATTTGCTGGTATGTCATATGGTAAATTCAGATTTTCATCATACCCCATGAGAATGGATGGCCAGATTAATGTATGAAATGGAATATTATCTTTTGCCAGGAAATAATAATGTAAAACTTTTTTGTTTTTCCACCATTTTTCCCATTCATCTGATTTTCCTATTTTTTGTGCCCATTCTTTACTTGCTGATAGATACCCAATAACTGCATCAAACCATACGTATATTCTTTTATCTTCAAAACCATCAATTGGAACCTTAATACCCCAATCTATATCTCTTGTTATTGCTCTATCTTGCAAACCATTTTTTAACCAATTCTCAGTAAAATTCAACACACTAGATTTAAAATGTTTTTTATCTTTTAGCCAATTGATTAATTTTTGTTCAAATTTACTTAGTGCAAAAAATAAATGGTCACTTGTTCTAATTTCAGGGGTTCCGCTGCATATTTTGCATTTTACATTAATTAATTCCTTAGGGTCTATTAATTTCCCGCATTCGTCGCATTGATCACCTCTTGCTTTATCATGTTTACAGTTAGGACATGTTCCTTCTATATATCTATCTGGTAAAAATCTTTTACAATTTGTACAATAAAAAGCATCTATACTTTTTTTATAGATAAATTTTTTTTTATAAAGAGTTAAAAAAATTTCCTGAACAACTTTTTCATGGTTTTTCGTTGTAGTACGTGTAAAAAGATCAAAAGAAATGCCCATCTGTTTCATATTTTCTGTTTGTTCTTTATTAAATTTATCTACAATTGTTTGAGGAGTAGTTTTTTCATTTTCTGCTGTAATGGTTATTGGTGTTCCATGTTCATCACTACCTGAAACCATTAAAATATCTTTTCCAATCATTCGATTATATCGTGCAAAAATATCTGCTGGTATATAACAACCTGCCATATGACCAAGATGTAGTGAACCATTTGCATAAGGCCATGCAACACCAATGTAAATTTTTTCATTCATAATTAAAACTTAATGCAGAATACGGACATAACATTTAAATATGGCGTAAGACTAATATATAAGCGTAAATAGTTAATATATTTGGAAGATAGCACCCATTAAGGTGCATTAGTCAATTAAGATTAATTCACATTCAACAGCATAATTTAAATAGATAATTAAATGTTTAATCAAGATGCATGGACTCTTTGTCCACTAGTAGTTTAAAAGTAAGACAAAGGTGCTATTTTTCAATAGAATATCAATGAGGTGATATTAAATGGTAATTGATCCAGCAACAACAAAATATTTGATTAAGGCTCATATTAAGGCAGATGGTATTATTGAAAAATCAGACGTTGTAGGCGCAATATTTGGTCAAACAGAGGGTCTTTTAGGTGAAGAATTAGATCTTAGAGAATTACAAAGATCTGCAAGAGTTGGAAGAATTGAAGTAGAATTAGAATCTAAAAATGGTAAGAGTGAAGGAGTAATAATTCTCCCAACATCTTTAGATAAGGTTGAAACAGTTATACTTGCAGCAGCTTTTGAAAGTATTGATAGAGTTGGACCCTGTAAAGCAACAATAACAGCCGAACATGTGGAAGATGTAAGAGTAGTAAGAAGAAATAGAGTAATTGAAAGAGCAAAAGAACTACTAAATAAAGTAATGGAAGAGGGTAAAGTAGAGGGAGAAAGTATAGCAGATACCGTTAGACAAGCAGTTCAAGTTGAGGAAATAACAAGTTTTGGTCCAGAGCGTTGCCCAGCAGGACCAAACATTGATAAAAGTGATGCAATAATTCTTGTTGAAGGACGAAGAGATGTATTGAATCTACTTAAATATGGTATAAAAAACGTAATAGCTGTCGGTGGAACTAATGTTCCTAGAACTGTTATAAATTTAACAAAAGAGAGAATATCAACTGCTTTTGTTGACGGAGATCGAGGTGGAGAACTGATCTTAAGAGAACTTTTACAAACAGCTGATATTGATTTTGTGGCAAGGGCTCCACAAACTAGAGAAGTGGAAGAAATTCCTCAAAAACTAATTATGAAAGCCTTGAAAAACAAAATACCTGCTGAACAATATGCAGAGATGTATGATATAAAAGTTGATAAGAAAAAGCTATCCGAGGATGAGTCTGAAAAACCTTCTAAAAAAGAAAAAGCGGAAGAAAAGTCTAAATCAGTAGAAACAAAAAAAGAAAAAGAAGATAAAGAAAAACCAAGGGTTGTAACTGAAGAACAAAAAAATTACGGAAAAATATTAAACGAAATAGCAGGATCATTAAAAGCTGTTCTTTTTGACAAGGATGACAATGAAATAAAAAAGATACCAGTTAGGGAATTAACTGATTCACTTAAAAAAAGTGATAATATTTCTTCAGTTGTTTTTGATGGTATAATAACCCAGCGTCTACTAGATATTGCAAATAGTAAAAATATAAAAGAGATTGTTGGAATAAAAATAGGAAATGTAGTAAAAATGCCAACATCTGTAAAAGTTTTAACAAAAAAGGATCTTGAATGATCCTTTTTAATTATTTTAAATAAAATTTTTTTTAGACCCAAATAAACAAGTTATATTTAAACCTTCAACAGAAAATCATAAAAAGGATATTAACGATTTGACCATAAATTTTTAAAAACAAGTGGGAAGGAAAATTATGCAAAAAGATGAACTTATTCAACTTCATTCTTTTCTTTTACAATTAAAAATACATTTAGAAGGAATGGTTGAAAATAATGGTGGTAGTGAGTTTCTATCCTATGACAAACTAAATATAACACCTTTTCAGGTTTATAAATCAAAAAGAGAACACAAACTAGCTGTATTTACATTAAGTAAAGGAATTGCAGATCTTTTATCAAATAATAAATATCCTGGTTTAGAAAAAGTTTCTAACAGATTGGAACAAATGTCAGAGCGTTTTATGACAGAAAAAGAAAAGCATATTATCAATTCTTAAAAATCCTTAATCATTGTGTATGCGCTCTTACCATCTTGATAAAATTCATTTATTTTTCCTTTTATTCTAAACCCATGTTTTAAATAAAAATTTTTTGCTTTTTTATTATCTGTCCTAACTTCTAGCTCTACGTATTTTACTTTTTCATCTTGCATTATTTTTAAAAATTCAATTAAAAGCATAGATCCAATTTTTTGTCTTCTATATAATTTTGAAACTGACAACATTAAAATTCTTGAACTTATTTCAGTTGTTTTTACCCCTATTATAAACCCTATTATCTTATGTGATTTTTCAGCTACAATAAAACCTTTTGGGTATGATTCATAAAAAAAATTAAATAGACTCGGATTATATTGTTCAGTTAATGTTTCAGATGATAGTTTTATTACTGAAAACATATCTTTTGGTTTAAACCTTCTAATTATGAGCACATTATAGTATTGATAAATTAGTTATTAATTATATTCTCAATAATAAAAAGTTTTATTAATCATTAATACATTTTTATTAATAATTAATATGTCGGAAAAGGCAATATTTATAAAAGAAGAAAATACAATTTTTCTTAAGAAAGCATTAGCTAAACATCTATATTTAAAAAATTTTGATCAATTTACAATCTCACAGTTATTAAATATATCACAGCCGATGGTTAGTAATTATTGTTCCTCTAAAGAAAAAATTCCTGAGCATTTTTTTAAAATAGCAGAAAATATATCTGAAAAAATTTATAATAAAAATTCTATAGATTTTTACACATGTATTTTATTTGATGAAAAAAACCTTGAAGGCACATATTTTATTGCAGAAAAAAATGAACTTATTAGTGATGATAAAAATAAAATAATTGATAATTTAACAGAGGCTTTTTTATTACTAAAAGGAAAAAATATTAGCAAATTATTACCTGAAGTAAAAATAAATATTGCAAGTGCTATTGATAATGCAAAAAATCCTAACGATGTAGCTGCATTTCTAAATGGTTTGGTTGTTGTTGATGACAAAATTATGAGTAACAATGGTATTAGATTTGGAAAAAGTAAACATCTTTCTTCTTTGTTAATTTATTTAAAAGATATTCTCGGTGTTAATGCAATTATGAATATTGCATTTATTAATGATTTAAAAAAAACAAGTCTATTTTATGATTATTTAACAATAGACTATAAATTAAAGAATAGTAAAAAAAATATAGACATTCTCTTGCATAAAGGTGATTTTGGTATCGAGCCTTGTGCATATATTGTTGGTAAGGATGCAGTGGATGTAGTAAATAAAGTTATTAAATTAATGGAGGAATTAAAATGAAACTAAAAGATGAGAAAATATCAAAAATAATAATAGAAAGTTATTTGAAAAAATTTATTAACAATCTTAATCAAGATGTAATAATTGCAGGTGCAGGTCCAGCTGGACTTACGACAGCATATTATTTAGCAAAAAATGGTTTTAAGGTATCTATTTTTGAAAGAAAACTTTCTATCGGTGGTGGTATGTGGGGCGGAGGAATGATGTTTAATGAAATTGTTGTAGGAGAGGATGGAAAAAAAATTCTGGATGAATTTGGAATTAGTTATGAAAAATATGAAGAAGGTTACTATACTGCTGATTCGGTTGAAGCAATTACAACTATTTGTTCAAAGGCTATGAAAACAGGTGTAAAAATTTTCAATGGAATATCTGTTGAGGATGTTATGATTAATGAAAATGGAGTTTGTGGAGTTGTAATAAACTGGAGTTCTGTAGAAATTGCTGGTCTTCATGTGGATCCTTTATCTGTAAAATCAAAATTTGTTGTAGAAGCAACAGGTCATCCTTTAGAAATTTTAAAAATTCTAGAAAAAAAAGTGGATGGTAAACTTTTTACAAAAACTGGTAAAATAATTGGTGAGAAATCAATGAATGCTGAGATTGGAGAAAAAACTGTTATAGAAAATACAAAAGAGATATTCAATAATGTTTATGTTGTTGGTATGGCAGCTAATGCTGCTTTTGGAACTAATAGAATGGGTCCAATATTTGGTGGAATGCTGCTTTCGGGTAAGAAATTGGCAGATATTCTTTCTAAAAAGCTAGAAGGATATGTGAGTGTTGATATAAAAAATGAAAAGGTTGATTAGAATTGTTTAGGTTTAATGATTTTGATTTTTATTTCATCACTGATTCAAATTTAAGTAAGAAAGGAATATTTTCTGATGTAGATAATGCTTTAAAAGCTGGATGTAAAATTATTCAATATAGAGAAAAAAATAAAGATTTTAATACAATGATTGATGAAGCAAAGAGTTTGAAAAAAAAATGTAAGAATAAAGCTATTTTTTTAATTAATGACTATCTGGATATTGCTTTAGCTGTTGATGCAGATGGCATTCATATTGGAAAAACAGATGTTTCTTTTAAGGATGTAAAAAAATTATTGGGTAATAAAAAAATTATTGGTATTTCTGTTGATAATATAGAAGAAGCAAAGGCTGCAGAGTTTGCTGGTGCTGATTATGTTGGTTTAGGACCAATTTTTCAAACCACAACAAAAAAAGATGCAGGTAAGATAATTGGTATTGAAATGTTAAAAAATGTCAGAAAAAATATTATAATTCCTATTGTTGCAATTGGTGGGATTTCTAAAAAAAATGTTGCTGATGTTATTAAAAATGGAGCTGATGCAGCTGCTGCTATTTCAGCTGTTGTTAATTCCGATGATGTTTATAGAGAGGTAAATGATTTTATTAGAATTATAAGGGAGTGTAAATCTATATGACACAAATGGAAATGGCAAGATCTAACAAAGTAACTAAGCAAATGGAAATTGTCGCAGAAAAAGAAAAAATTGAAATTAAGAAATTAATGAAAAAAATTGCAGATGGAAAAGTAGTAATTCCTGCATCTACTCTTCATAAAAATATTAATCCAATTGGTATAGGTGAAGGACTAAGTATAAAGATTAATGCTAATATCGGGTCTTCTCCTGATAGAGCGGATTTGGATTTTGAACTTGAAAAACTTAGGGTTTGTATCGAAGCAAATGCAGATACTGTTATGGACTTAAGTACCGGTGGAAATATTGATAGAATCAGACAAGAGATAATAAAAAATAGTCATATACCTGTTGGAACTGTTCCTATTTATCAAGCTGCTTGTAACGTTGATGATGTTATTGAATTGAATGAAAATGATTTTATAAAAGGCATTAAAAAACATATTGAAGATGGCGTTGATTTTATAACAATACATGCTGGTCTTTTAAGAAATTCAATTCCTTTTATTAAAAAAAGATTAATGGGTGTTGTTAGTCGCGGTGGAGCGATACTTCTAAGATGGATGGTTCATCATAAGAGGGAAAATCCTATTTATGAAAATTTTGATGAAATCTTAAAAATGGCAAAAAAATACGATGTAACCTTAAGTTTAGGTGATGGTTTACGTCCAGGTTGTTTAAAAGATGCTACAGATGAAGCACAGATTTCTGAATTAAAAGTAGTTGGTGAATTAACTTTAAGAGCATGGGAAGAAAATGTTCAGGTTATAATCGAGGGCCCGGGACATATTCCTTTAAATCAAATAGAAAAAAATATTAAGTTAGAAAAGAAGGTTTGTCATGGTGCACCTTTTTATGTTTTAGGTCCTCTTGTAACAGATATAGCACCAGGTTATGATCATATAACTAGTGCTATTGGTGGATGTTTGGCTGCTTATTATGGTGCTGATTTTTTATGTTACGTTACTCCCGCTGAACACCTGGGTTTACCAAATGTTGATGAAGTTAAAGAAGGAGTTATTACATCGAAAATTGCTGCGCATGCTGCTGATATTGCCAAAGGCTTAGATGGTGCAATGACATGGGACAATAAAATGAGTAAAGCCCGCTCAGAGCTTGATTGGAAGAAAATGATTGAACTATCAATAAATCCTGATTTAGCAAAAGAAATTCGTGAAAGATGTACTGATGCTGATGAAAAAGTGTGTTCGATGTGTGGAAGATTTTGTTCTGTAAAAATGAGTAAGCGTGCTATAAATGAAGATTAAAGAAGTTGGTGAGTTTGGATTAATTAATAAAATTACAAAAAAACCTAGAAACAAAAATATTTTAGTTGGAATAGGAGATGATGCAGCAGTTATTAAATCAAAAAGTGGTTTACAAGTTTTAACAACTGATACACTTGTTGAAGGAGATCATTTTAGACGAGAATGGTTTTCACCAAAACAAATCGGAATGAAAGCAATTGAAATTAATATCTCAGATGTTGCTGCTATGGGTGCTATTCCCAATTATGTTTTAGTTTCACTTGCACTTCCTAAAGAGCTTGATCTTAAATTTGTTGAGTATCTTTACAAAGGTATGTGGAAGATTTGTGATAAATATAATATTGAGATAATTGGTGGTAATATGACTCATTCTGAGAATATTATTATTATCTCTATTACAATTACTGGGGAAGTTGAAAAAAAGAATTTATCATTAAGAAGTGGTGCAAAATCAGGAGATCTTATTCTTGTTTCAGGTTATCTTGGAAATGGTAAAGCTGGATTACAACTTTTTAAAAACAATCTAAAAGGATTTGAAAAGGTTAAAAAAAATTATCTTGAACCAAAAGCTAATTTAGATATTGGATTGAAAATTGCACCATATGTAAACTCTATGATAGATGTATCTGATGGTTTAGCATCTGAAATAGGACATATTTGCAATGAAAGTAAATGTGGAGCAATAATCTATATAGATAAAATACCAATAAAAGATGATGTAAGAAAAGTTGCAAAAAAATTAGATGAAAAAGAATATGATTATGCTCTTTTTGGTGGGGAAGATTTTGAATTGGTATACACTGTTTCAAAAGAAAATCTTGGAAAAGTTAATGGTTTTTTAATTGGTGAAATTACTGGTAAAAAAGATGTATTCTTATCATACAAAGGAAAAGCAAAAAAACTAACTAAAAGTGGTTATGATCATTTTTTATAGATAAAGTCCAAAAACAGTAATTAAGATAACAATAATAGGAACACAGACAATTGTAGTCCAAGTAACTGAATGAGCTGTTGATTTTTTATCGATTCCATATGGTAGTAAAAACATATTTGTACTTGTTATTGGCAGGATTGAATTAATTATAATTACTGCAAACCAGGAATTTGAAATTATTCCAGAAACAAATAATGGATAAAAAATAAAAACAGTAAGAACTGGTGTAATTATCACTGTAATAATAAAAATATTTCTAACCCAATCCCAGTGATCGCCTTTTTCATTACTTTTATCCATACCAAATAACTTTTTCAATTCAGATATTTTTAGATCAGATGGATGGATTCCTGCACCTACATAATATAGTGCAGCTGGAATTGTAAGTGCTGAATAAAATATTACTATTGTTTCTAATTCATATCCAAAATCCTTTGTAGTTATTCCAGTAGATGCATGTATTGTTAATGCGCAAATAACAAATGCAATAAGATACCAAGGATATAGTTTTAAATACCATGGAAGAGCTTTTATTTGTTCTATTTCGTTTTTCTTTGTTTCTTTTTTATGCAAATGAGAAAGAATATATGGTATTATTGCAAAAAGCGCAATACCAACAAGTGCAATATATATTGCAGCTTCAACCTTCCAAGGTGATGCTAATAAAGCTCCTCCAATAAATGCGGAGCTTCTTCCCTGATTTGTTAAAACTGTTTTGATAAATAAACGTTTTTTTGTATCATCAAAATTCCAACTTCTTGCTTTATACCTTGCAAAGATAAATGCGATTAAATACATGAAAAAGACAATTAAACTGACAATAATTGCAAATTCAATTTGTTTTTGACCAAAATCTGTATTTAAAAAAATTCTAAAAACAAGAATTGGGATGAAGAAAAAAAGAAGTATCAATCCAATTTTCTTCATTATTTTATCAATTTTTTCTCTTCCTATAATTCTTGCAATAAAAATAGTTATAATAAATCCGATTAGAATCCAAGGGAGAGTGTACAGACCAGATATATATACTAATATATCTTTTAATATATCTATCATTTGTTTTTACTTCCTATTTAGCGCTCTATTATTCTAATCGCTTTTCCAATACTTCTTGGAATTGATTTAGGTTCAACGATTTTCACTGGTACATGCAAGTTCAAAATACTAAAAATTTCTTCCTCGGCTTCTTTTTCTAAATCTTCAATTTTTCCATCTTTCCATCTTTGTTCTGAAGCTTCAACTTCTACAGAAAGGGAAATTATATTACCTTTTTTGGTTTTGATAATTTGATAATTATCACCTAAATCTTTAATTTGCATTAATGCAGATTCAATCTGAGAAGGAAATACAATGACTCCTTTTACTTTCATCATATCATCGCTTCTTCCCTTAATACGTGATTGAATCGGTAAAGTTCTTCCACATTCACATTCACCCTCATATAAAATTGCAAGATCTCTTGTTCTAAATCTAAGTGCAGGAAATGCTTCCTTAGTTAAGGTGGTAAATACAAGTTCACCTTCTTCACCCATAGGTAAAGTTTCACCAGTATCGGGATTAATAACTTCAGGATAGAAATGATCAGCATTAATATGCAATTTCTTGTATTTACATTCTGAAACAATTCCAGGTCCAATAATTTCAGTTAAACCGTAATGTTCGTGAGCAACAATACCCCATCTCTTTTCAACATTCGATCTCATTTCTTCACTCCATGATTCAGCTCCAAAACAACCGATTCTTAATTTGAAATCTTTCAGAGGATCAAGACCCATTAATTCTGCAGTTTCAGCCATATACATTGAATAAGAGGGTGTACAAACAAGTGCTGTTGTTCCAAAATCTTTCATGACTGTTATTTGTCTTTTTGTATTACCTGAGCTGATAGTTATAACTACAGCTCCTATTTTTTGTGCGCCTTTTTCAAAACCATGAGCACCAGTAAAAAGACCATAGCCGTAGGCATTTTGCATGATATCTCTTTTTCTAAGTCCATTTGCCCAAAGTGATCGAGCCATTACTTCTGCCCATAATTCAACATCGTTTCTTGTATATGGTCCAACAACAGGTTTTCCAGTTGTTCCAGAAGATGCATGCACCTCAATAATATCATCAATTTCAGTGCAAACAAGACCAAAAGGATAAAATCCTCTGAGATCTTGCTTTGTTAAAAATGGTATTTTTTCAATATCTTTCAAAGATTTAATTTTTGATGAATCTAGTTTTACTTCTTTTAATCTATCTCTATAGAATCTATTGTTTCTATATACATAATCAATAATTTTTTTTAATCTTTCCAACTGTAAGTCACTTAATTCATTTTGAGGCATAGCCTCAATTTTATTATCCCATAATTCAACGGTCATTTTTGACCTCCCTTTATCGACCCACTGAATATATTTCCCAAATATAATCATTACTAGTATTTCATAGAGAAATGGTTTTAAAAGACATGTAATATTCAACAACACGATTATATTAGAAATGATAACATGAAAATTATAATCCTTGGCGCTGGTATGATGGGTAGAGCAATTGCTCATGATCTATCAAAATATTCAAATTTTGATAATATTACTTTAGCTGATAAAGATAATCAAAATCTAAACAATGCAAAAAAATTTCTTAATAAAGGAAAAATAAATATTCTAAAAATTAATTTAGAAAATAAAAAAATAATAAAAAAATATCTAAAAACTTTTAACATTTTAATTTCAGCAGTTCCATATAAATATAATTTCTTTTTAGCAAATATTGCAATTGATACAAAAACAAATTTTATAGATTTAGGTGGAAATAATGATATTGTTAAAAAAGAGC
>Ga0209536_100010848_pt1 | contig 13396 bp, 12 predicted proteins | sample DeeMarSeWOR28_12_FD_187461 | JGI IMG/M metagenome (GOLD analysis project Ga0209536, IMG submission 187461) | Marine sediment microbial communities from White Oak River estuary, North Carolina - WOR-2-8_12 (SPAdes) (version 2) | ecosystem: Environmental > Aquatic > Marine > Intertidal zone >...
TTTAGATAGGCCTTATTGATTAAGACTATCGCGTATTTAGTCTCGTCTTGTTTCCTGACGCAATTTATTGCCGGCAATGCTACAGGCGCGCCAGGCGACCGGAATAAATCTTCTCTTCCTTCTGTGTCAACAAGCCAGACTATCAGTTTATATTCTCCGGCCTCCTCCGTGCTTATTTTCTGAGTGCGCAAGGCTGTCAAGGCGAAATCTAAATTGAGCAGTCTTCTCTCAAAGCTTCCAGCGGCTTCAGGAGTAAGCTCTAACTTCGCAGAGCCAAGCTCATTATTTCTCGCATCTATATACGTAACTATGTCCTTGCGCTCCCGGTCAGATAAACTTCTTATTCTCCCTTTTTCCTTCTCTTGCCGGGTCAAACTCATAATTTTTTTCGCCATTTCTTCAAGTTGCTCAACAGTTGGCTCACTAACCATAAGCGGCACCTTGGCATTGGCGCTGGCGCTGTCACTATCCTGCCCTATCATAAGCAAAGGCGTTGAATCTTCCCATGCCCCGAGCCAGGCATTGCGAACCTTTCCTTTTAATATCTTTTCTTTTAGTTGCGCTAAATCATAGTCGGCCTCTTCTTGTCTTTTTGCTACATCAAAAATTATCTTGCCGTCTTCTTCAACCACCTCTTTAAGCGGTATCTTCTCGGCCACTGCATCAGGTAAGATAACTGTCTTATTTGCCCAGATTATCGCGCGCTTGAGCTTACGGCAATAAGCCAGGTCGTAGAGGATATTCAGATTCTTCATTACCGCCTCTTCCAACTGTCCGTCTATCTTCCTCAAACGGCTCATGATACAAGTGTTCCGGGTAAAAAGCCTAAGCGCTATTGCAATATTTTTCTTGCGATGGCCCTCCTCAGGGGATAAAGGTTGACCTAAACCGCCCTGTTCCTTTTTCGTTCCTTTGTGTAGTAATTTTGCTGCTTCTTGCTGCCATTCCGGGATTATCTGCGGCCCGACCTTTGTCAATATAAAGCGCCGGTCATCCTCGCGAAGCTCCCGATAAGCTAATAACTTAAAGGCAACCGCTTTTTTAAGCACCTGCGTATTCATCCGGATATCGAGATAGAGAAATACAGCATCCAGAAAGATCATATTCACCTGGTGATAGCGATACCGCCTCGATATAGCGTGTCAACGATAGTTGGGAAGATCAAGGCCAATACCAGCAGAGAGATTCGCAGGCACTTCGAATGGATAAAGAAAATATACTGGCGCAACGAATTTTGGTCTCCCGGCTTTTTTTCCTCCACCGTTGGAATCAATGAAGATGTCATAAAGCGCTATGTTGAATTTCAAGAGAAAGCTGACAAAGGTCAAATCCAACTGACTTTTGATTTCAAGATTTAAGTGCCACGGGCGTAAGCCCGTGGGTATCTACTTTCCATTCCTGCCAGTCGAATCAGGCCGGGGATATGGTCGGGATCAAATTCAACCAGGATGTCCACATCGCTATCCGTGCTCACGTCTTTTCTCAAATAGGACCCAAAGATGGACAGCTTATGAATGTGGTTTCGCTTACAGAATTCCGTGATCTTTTTGTCGAAAAGATCGATGTTCGGCCTTCCCATCACTCGACCTCCATAATCTTCAGGCTCTCGATGTTGCGGGCAGCCTCACAGCGTGAAGGGAGTCAATTATGCATTGAACTCAGCCGTGTGCAAAAAGTAAAATATCATTTTCTCAAAGGATTGTAAAAAGTTCCCGCGCGTGACTATCTCCTGCCCCTTTGCAGCCTTCACCTTGAGGAGGGACTTAACTTCATGGTATTCTGTTTTTTGAGACGGCAAACCCACAATTCCGCAAATGCCCTAATTCCTCAATCCCCCAGTCCCATGGCCACGCCCCAGTGACGTAGGATGAGGATAATCCCGATAGTAAGGAACGCTGCCATTTTTGGATTCGCTCGCTCGCCCCGCAGCAAATCGCCGACGCCGTTATTCTGATTTGACACGCTCATCTTATCGCGATAATATAAGCACATGAACTCAAATGATTACATCCCAAGAATGGTAGAAGAATACGCCTTTGACGAGACTTTGATCGGCAGGCACATGGTCTTTCTGGCAGGTCCCAGGCAGGTTGGGAAAACCATGCTGGCTCGGCAGTGGTTGGAAAAAAGAAAATGTGTCTCCCTCTATTTCAACTGGGATGACATCTCCACACGACAGGCCTACCTCGCTGACAGCCGGTTTTTTGAATCACCTGCCAGATCGCTCGGCATCCAGGACCCCTGGATCGTATTTGATGAAATCCATAAGCGCAACCGCTGGCGCGACATACTCAAAGGGGCATATGACCTTTTTGGCGACGAATTCAGATTCCTGATTACCGGCAGCGCCCGTCTTGATTTGTTTCGTCGTTCCGGCGACTCTCTGGTGGGCAGATACAACTTGTTCCATATGATGCCTCTGAGTACCGGCGAGGTGACCCACATGCGGCGCGAACCCTGTTTCCTGGAAGAGACCAATTCTGACAGGCAGGCCGATATTTTTAAGGAAAGCATTTCTCATCCAATGGCCCCCGAGGTTGTAGAAGCCTATGAAAACCTCTCTCGGTACGGGCCCTTTCCGGAACCTTTTCTTAGGCAAAATGATCGATTTTGTCGAAAATGGCACCAGGATTACATCAGCTTGGTGATCAGACAGGATCTCAGGGACATCAGTCGGGTAGCGGAACTGGACAAGGTGGAACACCTTCTTTTCCTTCTCTCTCCCAGGATTATGGCACCGCTATCCATGGCAAATGTGGCAACAGAACTTGAGGTGGCCCACACCACGGTAAAAAGCTGGCTGGAGCAGTTGAAAAGGCTCTATCTCGTATTCCCGGTGGCGCCATGGGCAAAAAAGATCCCAAGGGGTCTTAAGAAGGAAAAGAAATGGTATTTCCTTGACTGGTACTATGCGCCCGAAGGAGCGGCTCGGCTGGAAAACATGGCGGCCACCTATCTCTACCGGGCCTGTCTTGCCATGACCGATATGGGGTACGGAAACTACCGCCTTCATTTCGTCAGAACACTGGACAAGAAAGAGATTGACTTCGTTGTTGCTCGCGACAACCGGCCCATCTTGGCGGTTGAGGTCAAATCAGAGGATGTCATATTGTCCAAACCCCTCAAAGATCGGCGAAGATGGTTTTTCAATACCTCCACTTTGGGTGTTCAGATGGTCGATCGACGGGGTATCCTTCAGAAATATCCGGACAACACATGGATGGTTAGTATCGAAAGGTTGTTATCCATTTTGATCTAATTTTCCCGAGGCAGTTCATGAACCGGATGGGCCGGCCGCCGATAGATCGGATTGAAGGGATCCCGCCGGCCATCGCCATTGACCACAAAGACCCGTTTTCCGCCTGGCACCGTACCTACAAGCTTTTCCATCCGGGCAGCTTTCTCCCAAATTCTTCCTGAAATGCAGGCCGCTTCTGGTTAGCGATCTTCACTTTCTTCGCGAATTTGTCCCATCTGTCTGGAGTTCCCATCACGTCAACCCACATATGCCGAACCTTGACCATGACCTCGGCTTTCTCGGCGTATATTTTCCTGGTCTGACTTCTGTTCAGGTTTCCAATACCGGATATGTAGAACGCCAGAATCTCTTGCGGATACTTCCGCTCGAGTTTTGCGGCCACTTTGAGCACGTCATCCCCATCGAAGCGTGTGGGGTACGCGATTTTTGTCAAGAGTTTTATGGCCTGATCATGTTCCTTGCGGACCATGTGGATTTTCAGTCGCTCCTCTTCCCATGCCTTGTCCAGCTCCTTGAGGATTCGCGGTTCATAAACCACCCATTCCTTCCCATTACACATTTTTTTGAAGGCCCTGTATTTTTCCACAGTCAGTCCATCTGTGGCCTGGGCAAACTGGAGTTCCAGGTATTGTGATCGATCCCCTGATTCCTTGGCGCGCTTTGCCAAAAAGGAGCGGAGTTCATCCATCCTGCCCTTTGCTTTCTTGAGGCCCTGCCTGGCGACATCCATGGCCCTATACTTGTCGCCGGCCTCCCAATAGAAGGTTGCAAGGTCATGATAGTCTGCACCGTATTCCATTCTTAAGGAACGCAACTCGAGATACTTCTCTTGATCACCGATTCTTCGATAGATGCGCCGTGCATGGTCTCCGGGCCAATTCCGCCCCATATCCTCAAAGCGCTTGGCCAGATTACGAAGGTCCTCTTCATCGTGGCAGGCTGCGTAGGCGACCTCGTAAAGTGCATCGTCCATGCCTGCGTTTCCGCTTTCAATGTAAGGGATGACTTCATCCAGAATCTTTCGGCGGTAATCGCGGGGGAATCTGTTTGCCCTCAACTTCTCGACCAACTGGTAGAGAAGTTCGCCAACATGACCCTCGGTCTCATAATCCCCACCACCGTATTCGTCCAGTTCAGAAAGATCCGGCTCAAGTTCCACCCAGAGGGCGAACATGGCCTCAGCGTCGGTAACGGCTTCCTCATCAGGAGTCAACATTACATGCTCTTTGAGATATTCGAAACATTCACGGCGGATCTGCGGTCGGCCAAGAGCAAGTCTATTGACAAGCTTGGCCAGAATTCCATGATCCGCTGCCAGGACAAGTTCTTGAAGAGGGTCTTTTCGTTTCCTGTTTCTTTTTGAGGTCATCGTCTGCTTGCTCCCGCTTTCCGTCACCTGCCGAATTTAGACATAAACTCCTTTTGCTAGCCCACCGTCTCGACAAAGTAGGCATCGTCCCAAAGGCCAACAACTTCACCCAGCATGCCTTGCAATGAGGAGAATTCCTCTTGTATAGCCTTAGCTGAGACCTTCTTAATGTCGTGTACCATGTCCTCCACCGAACGCTCCCCATCGGACTCCACATACACATGCACGTGATCCGGAGCTAGATACACAAGGTGAACGAACCCCCCAGCCCCTTCGCTACATCCGAGGAAGGTGTCGTGGACAAAACTGACGAAGGCATTGGCAGGGACAAACACAGGCGTTCGGTGGGAGACGTTCCACACAAAATGGTACCTGAGTTGAACGATGACGCTATCAGGATCACGGCTCAATTTCTGCAGGGCCAATGCCCTTTCATACTTGACCTTGTCTGAATGGAACAGCTCCTTGAAAGACTCTCTCTTTGGGGGTACTCCGGAGCCTCCATCCTGCCCGGGCATGTCCTTATCAAACCCTCCGACCAGTCTGAGTACCGGCAGGAAGGCGTGACACTGAAAGTCGGCGGTTTCCTGAACCGACCGGTTCATATCGCATAATATGGACTCCCGGAACGCCATGTCATGACAGACACGGCAGTCCTTACGAATCCTCGCATCGTCGAATCGGGCACATTCAAGGCATATTTCGGACAACTCGTTTGATTCAGGCATTTCTCACGTTGCCAAAACCTTTATTTGGTCTATGGAGTAGTTGGGTAGGTTGGATTGAGCCAGGTGAAATCCGACAACAATAGTCGGCAAAACAGAAGCCCGGACTGAGGTTGCGGCTTACGCCTTGAGAAGAGTGCGCGGGCTCAACCCAGCCTACAAGGCCACAAATTCAAACCGCATCCTCTTGCCGTAGGATTTTCAGAACTTGGCTTTCAGACAGCAGGTATTCAGTCTCATCCCGGATGTGGCGCAAATACTCAAGCGGCGAGAGCGGCATATTCAACCTCCTTGAGAATGTGGGGGCCAAGATACGGGTTGAGTGACTCGCCGGTCACAAGTTCGACCCTATGCTCCAAGGTCTCTTCCAGAAGAAAGGAAAGGTTCATGAAACCATCAAATGTCTTTCGTTCTGACTCGAATTCCACCACGAGATCCATATCGCTGTCTGCACGTTGCTCTCCGCGAGCAAAAGAGCCGAGCAGTCCGATCTTCCTCACGCCCAGTTCTTGCAGGCGAGCCCGGTTTTGATGGAGTGCATCCAGTATGTCCTGCTTTGTTTTGGTTGTACCTTCCATGGTACACCTCAGGTCCTTATGCGCATATTGAAATATTAACCATAGCGCCACCAAACTGGCAAGTGTTGCGTAGTAGGGCAGGTTGGGTTGAGCTGGCCGAAAGCCAACGACCAGAGCTGGTGAATCGGAATCCTGGGAGCTTTTTACGTTGCCATCCCTACGATAACTTTATGCGGTTTCATCAAAAGACGAGGATCTCACAATTTCCGCTGCCACAGCCTATGTAGAATCAGTCCCCCCGTATTTGCCCTCGTCCTCAGCTACTGCAGGCCGTTTAATTGAAGGGCGGGAAGGTGAGATGGCATATTTTTCGCGGATTCGGCGCAAATCATCGAATTGACGTTCTTGGGCATCCTGATAGCGTTTGGACAACCGCGTACGAATTTCACGCATGGTTTTCACGGCATCAAAGGGCTTCATCAAGTACCTCCCTTGGAGAACGTATGTCGATCATGGGGTATCCAAGCTTCAGATTTACTGAGTTGTAGAGTCTGATACGATTCAGGTTGACAATGTGCTTAAGATTCCAACTGACTAGAACATGGATTCTGTCCAGCGTGGCCATCGCGATATCAAAAACCCGCAAAAGAGGGCACGCGCAAAAGAGGGGACGAAAGAGGGGAGGTTGGTGCAGACATTGCCTACGCTGTTGTTACCCCAGATATTCAGGACAAAGATTATACTTAATAACCGGCTATACATGTTATGCACCCTCTGCACCAATACTTATCGGACAGGTGGCTGAGGGGCCGGGGCCGAGCTTATTTTGTACGATATCCCAAATGATGGGGATGCTGATAGAGAACTAAAGGATATCATCCAGATACAGCGAAAATCCTTAGGCATAGTTCACCTCATGGGCTAGAAGGGGCTTGAGCCTGGCTTTAACCGTGTCGGAGAGTACGAGATCAACCGAGCGGTTGAGATGTTCCTCAAGGAAGAATTTCAGTTCCATGTAATGGTCAAACGTGGGCTCATCCAGTTCCACAAGCAGGTCAACATCGCCTTGAGAATCAGCTCCCTCTCGATTAATAGACCCGAATAATCCGATCCTGCGGACGGAGAAACGGCGGCGTAACTCTCCCTTATTTTTCTTGAAAAAGGCCAAGATAGCTTCTCTTGTCAAAGGGTTTTTGCGAATATATTGGCTGTTTATCCTTATTTGACCGATTGAATTCCAGGGTGGAAGATTCCCAGCTTGCTGCAGGGATCTTCAATCGATGATGGCTGGCTGTTTGTTGCAAGTCAGGCATCATGACCCCCAATTGTTGCCGGAAGGGCCAAGTTCGCCTTAGTAATTCTCGAGGTCTTGGAACGGGGGCGTGTTCATTTTCTAAAAAACAGGTACCCTGCCAGGCCCAAAAGGATCAGAGAAAAGACCTTTCGGAAATTGGCCGTTGAAATGCCTTCCACCAACCGTGCCCCAATCTGAGCACCGACGATGCCGCCGATGCCCAATAAGATCCCTGCCTTGTAATCTACGTTGGCCAGTTTATTGTGGGCCACAAGGGCTGAAATGGAAATTACGACAATGGCAAGGAAAGACGTCCCCACGGACTTCTGGGCGGAATATCCCAGGAAAAGCAGGAGGGGAACCATGAGAAAGCCTCCACCCAGGCCGGAAAACGCAGCCCCAATGCCGACACCAACGCCAAACAAAACGAACATCCACATCTGTGCAACCATGTTAGCCTCTGCAATGTGATAGAAGCACACAGCGCTATTTCAAGCTCAAGGGAAGTGACCGCAAAAAACGGGGTGTGAAGAAGGCGGAGCCCTTCAAAGGCCCCGCCTTTTGTTCAAAAGACCAACGGAAACCAACTAAAGGGCTCTCATGAAATTTACTAGGTCCCGTTTTTCTTGGTCTGTCAGCTTGAGCTCCTGCACCAGGTTGAAGAACTCCACAGTATCCTCCAAAGTCAACAACCGACGGTCGTGGAGATAGGGCGGAGAATCCTTGATCCCTCGGAGGGGGAAAGTCTTAATAGGTCCATCAACCGCAGCCATCCGCCCGTTCACCATGCGTGGCTTGAAAAACCGTTCCGTTTTCAGGTTGTGCATGAGATTGTCGGTATAATAGGGAGCAGGATGACACGCGGAACATTTAGCTTTGTCAAAAAAGAGCTCCTGGCCTCTCATCTCAGACTCGGTAGCCTTCTTTTCGTCAAGCTTTCCATATATGTTCAGCTTCGGTGCTGGAGGGAAATCCAGCAGCGCTTGAAACTCAGCCATGAAATGGACCTGGCTCCCTCGTTCCAACACGTTTACCCCTTTCTTTGTGGCGATCACCGGGTCACCGTCAAAGTAGGCCGCCCGTTGCTCAAATTCCGTGAAGTCTTCCACAGACTTCAAGGCCCGTTGGGAACCAAACAAGCGCTGGATGTTCACCCCTCTTAGGGGCGGCGTATCCAGACCGTGCCTGAATTCTTGAGGGCGGATGTCGCCGACCAGATGGGTCGCAGCATTCGTATGCCCGTTTAAGTGGCAGTCGAAGCATGTGACGCCTCTGCTGGGGAGTTCAGAACGGCGGTCTTCGGTCTGATTAAACTGTTGTTGCGGGAAAGGGGTCACGAGCAACCTCAAACCCTCCAGCTGCTTGGGATTGAGGATTCCATTGAACAATTCATAATAATTCATAATGGTGACGACTTTACCCTGAGATACGTCTCCCAGGTCGGGACGGGTAGTCAGGTAGATGGGCGGAGGAAACTCCGGCAGAAAATGATCCGGCAAGTCGTAATCCAGATCAAATCGTGTGAGGTCACGCCCTTCTTGTTTCTTGATCTCGTCAATATGGAACTTGGGAAAGACCATGCCTCCTTCCATATGGTTTGGATGGGGCAGAGGTAGGAAGCCTATGGGCCATAGATCCTCTTTTCGAATCTCTTCGGGAGTCATGTTCCCTAGCTCTTCCCAGGTCATGCCCTTAGGCAACTTGGCTCGGACCCCTTCCTGGACTCCCTTTCCTCCAGACATGGTCACGCCCTTGGCGGGTCTGTTGCTCAAGTCGTATCGTTCATTAAGCAGATCCATCTGGCGTTCCATGACTTCCGGTTTGGCAGCCTTCATGCGAGCCATGGTCTTGGCAAAGGGTTCTTTGATGACCACGGGGCTATAGCTGCTCTGTACCATCTCCGCGGCGTAGACCGCGCCTATTGTGGTCAGGAACGCACCGAGCGCTGCCATAACCACGCACCTGACTTTCCTCGATTGCTGTTTCATTTCTTGTCCTCCTTTGTGTTCGGGTTACTGCGAAACAATCCCAGCCATTGCCTGGTATTGGTCCTGCCAGCGAAGTCAAATCCATTAAAACAAAATTTACATTAACTTTGGGCAATCCGTCCTGGCAATAAGGTGAAGACTGTATTTCGTGAGAAAAAAACATGTATTTCATGGGTAGATGCACGTTATGCAGAAAGGGGATTCCATGCAGCCCCAAGCACCGGTCACAGCTGCTAGATCAGGAACGTGTTCCGCCGGAAAGAAGGAGGGTATGAGGGCGGCGCTGTGCCGTAGGCAACTGAGGACAGGCAACCACACAACATCTTGAGGGTCAACTTGGGGAGGTTAGATCATCAATAGCTGGTACGCTTGCCAACACGGATACTTACAATTCACACGATCTTGTAATAGATTAAACATGAGTATCAACGTCCCACCTCTTCAGACCTATGGTGTAAAACCAAAACTCATTTCTTCAATTTCTTAGCAATATACACACGAAGAGGACATTTGCACAGGTGTGAGTACCCGAAAGCAACTGAGAATGGGCACTTTTGGGGGTATACTTCCATGCACTCCAGATATGTCTCTAGCCCGATATCCTTTGCCTTACACAGAACTTTCAGGCCGGATTTGTAGCACTTGAAATCCTTCGGGCATTGCATCTCACCTATGATTTCTTCGAGTTCTTTTTTGGCTTTTTGGTCCATTTGGCGCCTCAACTGACGTTACTTTGAGTTTTCACACCATATACAACATCTTGCGTTTTGAGCCAGTTGTGCAGAATCAAACATAGCCATTAGAGATACTTGGCTGATCGCAAGTTGCAGTGAAAATGCCATGCCAAGCCCCATGTGGGAACCAGAAAGTGACCGTAAAGATCTCCAGCTCGTATCTGTGGCTGAGGACAAGGGATGTTCAATCATTCTGGTGGCTTGCACCATCAACACTCACACAATGAGGAAACCGGTGGCTCAGAGCTTAATCTGCCTCTCAGTCGGTCCAACATTTCGAGTCAAGCTCCGTGAGCGCCTACTTTTCTGGCCTCTCCTTTGCAAAGTCTCTGGCCTTTTCCGCAAACTCCTTGAGGCGATCATCCACCAACCGGAACAGCGTGCCCTTTGGATACATCGCGGCTTTGCCCCTCTTGCCCGCTCTCATTCCGGTGAGGATTTCAATGCCTTCCTCAATGGTCTCGATGGGATAGATATGAAACTGGCCCTCTTTCACTGCCTTGACCACTTCCTTTTTTAGCATGAGGTCCTTGACACTCTTCTTGGGTATGATGACCCCTTGTTTCCCCGTCAGGCCCTTGTGGCTGCAAACGTCAAAGAAGCCCTCGATCTTTCGAGTCACGCCACCCACGGGCTGGATTTCGCCTTTCTGGCTGACCGAGCCGGTGACCGCCAAGCCCTGAAAGATCGGCACATCGGCGATGGCAGAAAGGAGGGCGAAGAGCTCTGTACTGGAGGCACTGTCCCCATCCACCATGCCGTACGTCTGCTCAAAGCAAAGGCTGGCTGTCAGCGCCAGGGGCTTGTCCTGAGCAAAGTGCTCCCGCAGATAGCTGCTGAGAATAATGACGCCCTTGGTGTGGATCTTGCCGCTGAGTCGCGACTGTCGATCAATGGTGATGACACCTTCCTTGCCCATGGAGACATTGGCCGTGATCCGGCCAGGCTTCCCAAACACGTAGTCGCCGGTCTGAAGGATGCTGAGGCCATTGATCTGGCCTAGCTTGTAGCCATCGGTTTCTACCCAGAAAACGTCCTTCTTGATCAATTCCTGGACCCGATCTTCCACAAGATTTGCACGGTACTTTTTCTTGTCGATCGCATTTTCCACGTGGGTTGCATTAATGTATTTTGATTTCTCCTGCGCGGCCCAATAGTTGGCCTCCTTGAGAATATCAGAGATAGCGCCCAGCCTAAGGGTCATCTTGTCTTTGTTGCCGGTGAGTTCCATGCTGTATTCAATGAGCCGGGCCATCCCTGTTCGATCCACATGCTTCAAGTTCTGCTCTTCACAAAACCTTGCCATGCAATGAGTGCTCTGGCGGAGACTTTTTCTGTTCCGGTCCGCCTGATCATCTAGGTGGGCTTTGATCTTGAACATCTGCTTAAAGCGGTCATCATAGATGTAAAGGAGTTCGTAAAGATATGGATCCCCTGTCACCACGAGCTTAACATCAAGGGGTATGGGCTCAGGTTTCAGGGTCCTGGTGGTGATAAAACCATACATTTCGCTCATATCCTCAATCTTTACCTCCTGATGCCTGATAGCCCGCTTAACGGCCTCCCAGGCAAAGTACCACTTCAAGATGTCCGTGGCCTTTAACACCAGGTATCCGCCATTAGCCTCGTGGAGGGCTCCGGGTTTGATCATCGTAAAGTCGGTGATTAAAGCACCAAAAACTGCCTCCTTTTCTATCCTTCCAAACAGGGCGGGGTAAGTCGGGTTCGAGGTATAGACCACAGGCGCGCCAGTTGCTTCAGAATTATCGATCAACACATTGACCCTGTACTTGTTCAGGGCAGGTGGCCAGGCCATCCCGGCAACAGCCATCTGGGGTGATTTGTCCTCTGAGCCTTTTCGGAAATCATCTATATGATCGAGGGCGTCCTGCTTGACTGCTTCGAGGTATTGCACAGCCTCAGGGTGATGCTTGAATTTCTCAAAGGTGGATTGCATCTTTTTCCCCACAATCGAGAGCGCCACGCGCTGGTCCAGCTTCTTGCGGCGTTCCGTGTAGTCCGCCTCCAGCTTTCCGATCTCGTTCATGGACTGATTCATCTCCACGGACAGCTTGTCGCCTCGGTCCCTCAAGGCCCTTTTTTCCTCCGGAGAATACTGGGCCAGCTTCTCTGGGGGAATGATTTTTCCGTCCTCCCCGGGCATGATGGAAACCCCTTGCGGGTCCACCTGTAATAAGAAACCTTGAGATTCAACCTTTTCCCGAAGGGCATCGATGACCTTACGGCGCTTGTTTTCAAACTCCTGCCGGAGGACTTGCTCCTTGTACCGATAGTCATCGGTGTTGAAAGCCGTGGGCACATCCTTTCTCAAGGCCTCAATCAGATCGTCCATAGCCTTTTTCAGGTCTTTACCTCGCCCCTTGGCAAGCCTCAACGCCCTTGGTTTGTCTGGCTCTTTAAAGTTGTGAACATAACACCAGTCTGGCGGCGGAGGTTCTTTTCTTGCCACCTCTTCCAGGAAAGCCCGGGCGATGTAAGTAGCACCTGTGTCGCTTGGGCCTGCCATGTAGATATTGTACTCGGGATCATGCATTCCGATGCCGAACTTCAATGCTTCAATGGCCCGATCCTGCCCAACGACCCCTTGAGTTGCTGGGCACAGATCGCTTGTTGAAGGAACCTGAAGGCTTTTTGGATCAATGTGTAGACGCAGATCTTTTACAGGCACCTCTTTGAATTTCTTTCCCATCTCACACTCCTCTCACATCTGAAAGATGCCCTGTCATTTTAAAGTCCCGTATTTGACTTTTGCCGCCTTTGTCTCACTTCTTCATACAGTGCGATGTATTTCCGGGCTGACTCATCCCAAGAGAAATTCGCCCTCATGGCATTCTTGACCAACTTTTTCCAGAGTACTTTGTCCTGATACGTTTGGATGGCTTCCCTAATCTGACCCAAAACAGCCCCTGCCTCATGCTTTAAAAACTTAAATCCCGTCCCCTTGCCTGAATTTGGATCAAATTGCTGAATCGTATCATCAAAGCCGCCGATGGCCCGCACGATAGGAACTGTTCCGTATCTTAGGGCATAGATCTGGGTCAGGCCGCAAGGCTCATAGCGCGAAGGGGCCAACAGCATATCAGCGCCCGCCATGATCTGGTGGGCAAGGTGTTCGTCAAATCCAACCCTGACGGCAAGCCTTTCAGGATACTGCTGCCCAAGCAGCTCCAAGGCTTGCTGATACTTCTGTTCGCCCGCGCCCAGAATGACCAGCCCAACATCCAGCCTGACGATATCTGGTAGGATCTCGAGCAACAGATCATGGCCTTTCTGAACGGTCAGCCGCGAGACCACCGCCAACAACGGCCGGGCCAAAAACTGGTGATCCAAGCCCAACATATGGGCAAGGGCAGCCTTGCAAGCTCGTTTCCCGTTCATGTGGCCAACGCTATAGTGAGCAGGAATGTGGGAATCCGTAGCAGGATCCCAGGTATGGTAATCTGCCCCGTTGATGATACCGTGGAGGTCGACCGATCTGTTTCTCAGAA
>Ga0209536_100010849_pt1 | contig 13396 bp, 12 predicted proteins | sample DeeMarSeWOR28_12_FD_187461 | JGI IMG/M metagenome (GOLD analysis project Ga0209536, IMG submission 187461) | Marine sediment microbial communities from White Oak River estuary, North Carolina - WOR-2-8_12 (SPAdes) (version 2) | ecosystem: Environmental > Aquatic > Marine > Intertidal zone >...
CAGCATGGTATTCAACCCTCTGTAACGGGGTGAAGCATATCTAATGACAGCGATGACCGAGTGCTTACCGCACAGAAAAAAGCGCATCATGGCTAAGCGGCAAGAAGAATATATTAAAATAACGGCATATTCTTATGGACTGCAAGCATTCTTCTTGTGATACTTCAAACCCCAGCCTAATGAATTAAAAATATAGAAATTGAAAAAAATTACGTTGACCTCAATCAAATGTGCGCCGCCTTTTTAAAAAAAATTGTGTCCTTAGTAAAAGGTGGTTTGTCATGCTACCTGCGCGGTTTTGGGGTAAGTAATCAATTGCCGCAATTTGTAGTCGGAATATTCCCGCTTGGGGGCGGCGGCGCGAATCGAAAGTATGCCGGTATAGTAAAAATGCTAACGCGCATCACGTGCGGCGGCTTGTTGGGCGTTTTGTTGGTTAAGACGGCGTGCGGGGCGGACCGGCGTGAGTATCAGCATGGTGTGGAGTTTGTGCCCGCTGGCGGCTCATTGCATTGGCTAATATGGTCCAGCTCGGAAGGCAAGCCGCCAACTGGTAAGAATACCTTTATCCTGCCGGACGGCGCCAAATGTGGATACTTTACCCACGATATTTATTATTCGCGCATTGACAGCGGCAGTCCACAAGTCGATCCAGCCAGGAACGCACTGCGGTTGGTAAGCTTGCCCGAAGCACAAGAGCCTGTTAGCGCGGCTTTGGCCGGCAATAGTATTTTGGTCACCTTTGAAGACGGCTCGGACAGTAATGTGACTTCCGATTGCTGGGGAGTTATTCAGCAACGCTATATGCTGTTTGATGCGGCGTTGAATCCTGTATCCGATAGGCGAACTGTGAATAAAAGCGGTGCGCATTCCGGCCATGTGGCGGCCGTGGGCAAGCAATTCGTCATTGTGTACGGCGAAGGCTGGGTCGATGAAGGCAATGATAACTTCGGTACGGGAAAATCAATATTTCTGGATGTGATCAACGCTCAAGCTGAGTTGCTGCGGCATAGATCTATTGAAGCGCACGATGCTACGCGAGACTGGTGGCCCTTGGTTGCCGGTTCCGATCGCTATGCAATGCTGCTATGGCAGCGCTACGTAAATAACACTAGCCGCGCCCTATTGATGTATGCGGTGTACGATCCGGTGATGGACCGATTTCTAAAACCACCCGAGATTATTTCAACGGATGTGTATTACTACCACTACGATGTGCAATATCTGGCAACGATCAACCGCTTCTTGGTATCCGGCAATCACCTGGGTAATATGCTGCGTGAAACCAATCGCGGTGACATGCCGCTGAAAACTCAAAAAGGATTTGTTTATTTGTTGGCCGAGGACGGCGCAATGATCGATCATTGGAGTGCCAGTAGTATCTGCGAACCCTGTAGCGGCTATCACACGCATCCCTTTGTGCGCGAAGCACAACCGGCGGTCCATGCCGGCGAGGCTGATGTCAAAGTGTTGTATCCGGTGAAACCCAAAGGTGCGCTGTTGTTCTCCGTGACCACCGATGCCGTAAAACTACTAAAATATGTGCCGGATGATTATTATTGGCACTCATTGGGAACAGATGGTATATTTTTGGACCAGCACACGGCGTATTTCGCGACACTGTCGCCCTTGGGATTACAGACCAGGACAATTATTATCGATTAACCAAATGGGCTGCGATATTGGAGAGAGCTATGAGTCAAGAACCGAGTGAAACACCGGATTGTGAAGCCATTGTGGATTCCTCTTTGGGGCAAGAACTTGAGAAAGGAGAGTGCGAGATATTGGCCACGGTAATGCGCGTGCGCCATTTAAAAGACGACGAAATACTGGTCAAAGAGGGTGATGCCGATCACACTTTGTTTATCCTAACCAAAGGCAAACTCAAGGTTAACAGTAAAATCGAAGGCAAGGATATGACCGTGTATACCATGAAAGTGGGCGAATGCGCCGGAACTCGGGCGTTTGTTGACCTGGCACCACGTTCGGCGACACTTCAGGCCGTGGGAGACACTGCGGTTTACACCCTGGAGCCTAAAGATTTCGAATCGCTGTTGGAGGAACATCCACGTATAGTCTATAAAGTCATGCGCGGATTATTCCGGCTGACTCATAAAAACCTTATGCGCATGAACGTTGAGAGCCAGGCGCTATCCAACTACATTCATAAAACCGGCGGGCGTTATTAACAGTTTGAAACGCTTATTGGTATTCAATTACTCCCAAAAAGGCCGCTTTCGCGGCCTTTAATCATCAATACAGTCCTTTTTTGTTGTTCGCGTCGATCCGGGTAAATCTTGATGGACCCAAAGTATATAACAACAAAATATGACGGTGTAATGACAAACCCGCATTTATAAAGCCGAACCTGGTAACACCTCCATCAGGTAGTCTATGTTTACAGTGATTCGAAATTGGTGGCACGAGCGGATTGTGAAGCGATCGGCTATTAGTGAATCGCAGTGGAATCAAGCGTTTGCACAATTACCGTTATTAAATGGTTTGACAGCAAAAGAGCGTGCGCAGCTGCGTAAACTTGCAATCCTATTTTTACATTACAAATCCTTGGAAGGCGCACACGATTTAGTGATCAGCCAAGAAATGGCGTTGACCATCGCGCTGCAAGCGTGTTTGCCCATATTGCATTTGGGCTTTTATTGGTTTGACGGCTGGGTGTCGGTTATCGTTTACCCTGCGGCGTTTGCCCCCGAGAGGGTATATATGGACGAGATGGGCTTGGAACACCGCAGCAATGCCGTATTAAGTGGGGAGTCCTGGCAGCGCGGGCCGGTGATATTGTCTTGGGAAGACAGTCAACACGCCGGGATTGCCGACGGTCATAATTTAGTGATTCACGAATTCGCCCACAAGCTTGACGGTTTAAACGGCAGCGCTAATGGTTTTCCACCGTTGCACAAAAACATGCGGGCCGCCAAATGGTCCAAGGTATTGGGGGAAGCGTTCGAGGATTTCCAATATAAAGTCTCCCGCGGTGCGTATGTCACCATCGACACCTATGCGGCAACCTCCCCTGCGGAGTTTTTTGCGGTACTCAGCGAAGTGTTTTTCGAGCGACCAGATGATCTGCATGTCTTATACCCACAGGTCTACGATCAATTCAAACAGTTTTATCGCCAAGATCCTTTGGCGCGTTATATTTCCCCTATAGACTCTCCGTGAACCGCTAAATCAACGCGGTTTTTTGCCGATAGTAAGTTGAATAACTTTGTCCAAACTTTGTCATTGGCGGAAATATGCGTAGTTACGTCTCAGTATTGTTGATCATGGGTGTGCTGGTGGTGGCATTACTCGTGTTGATCAATATTTCGCGCTATGCGGATTATCGGGCGTATCATAATGCGATTGCGCTTTCCTCAACCCAAGGGGTTGCCAACGAAATCACTCGTTTTGTGGATGAGAAAAAGCGCTTGGTGAGGCTGTTTGCGGCGCAGAACATCGAGTTGATTCGTAAGGCGATCGCGCATACCGATGACGAGCTCTATCTTGGACAATTGCAGAGTAAAGTCGCGGAGTTTTTCCCCAATTTTTTTGCCGTAACCTTGACGGACAATGATGGCGTGCCGCTGTTTGAAGACTTCGATGGCCGCATTGGTGAAATGTGCAAGCAAGATCTGAGCGGGTTTGCCAGCTCCGGTCTGCAAGCACCGCGCATTCATCCCAATCATGAAGCTTATCACTTTGACGTTCTCGCGCCGGTGGGCGATGCCGAGGGAATATTGTTTGTCAGCTTCCATGCCGATATTTTGGGGGGCACACTGCAAGCGGCGCAAACGCCGGGTCACCAGCTCATGCTGGTTTATGACAATGCTAGCAAATTGATTGAGGTCACGGCCGACGGCGCCAGAATCAACTGGTCGCGGGACGACTACCGCTTGTCGGATGAAGAGCTAGGCCGGATTTTACATGAAACACCTGTGGAGAACACAGTGTGGAAATCCATTGACTTGCATGTACCGGCGTTGTTTGCGAACTTCCGTCACCAACTCAATACACAATTAATTGTTATCGCGGTTTCTCTCGCTATTGTGTTCGCCATTATGCTGGTTTATTTGCGGCGCGAGGAGCGATTGCGTGAGCGCGCCGAACGTCATAAGGACGAATTTTTGTCCGTGGTCAGTCATGAGTTACGAACACCGCTGACGGTTATTCGCGGTGCCTTGGCGTTGATCACGGGCGGCAAAGCCGGTGATATCAGCGATAAAGCCAAAGATCTATGTGTGCGGGCACTACACAACACCGAAAGACTGACAATTCTGGTTAACGATCTACTCGACGTGCGTAAAATCGAAGCGGGACGCATGGAGTTTTTGCTCAAAGAGACAAACTTAAAATCTTTTCTGGAAAAATGCGTCAACGACAACAAGCCCTACGGTGATCAACATGACACAACGTTTGTGCTGCATCCGGTGGCAGACGACGCTAGAGTGAATATTGATGAAGTCCGTATCGCTCAAGTGCTGGCGAACTTGCTATCCAATGCGGCGAAATACGGTGCCGAGCAAGATACGGTTGATATATGTGTCGATGATATCGGTGAGCGATATAAGATTAGCGTCACTGATCACGGGCCGGGGATACCGGAAGAATTCCGCAGCCGGGTATTTTCCAAGTTTGCGCAGGCCGACGCCAGCAACGACCGCAAGGTAAAAGGTACCGGTCTGGGTCTACACGTGGTGCGACTCATTGCCGAGCAACACGGCGGCAGTGTGGGATTTACCACCGAAACGGGAAAAGGAACGACGTTTTATTTCGAGCTGCTCAAAGTGGCTTGAGGCCACTCAGTCGTAGGCTTAATCACCAAGCAACCATAGTGCGAAAAGTGGAGTCGTCAATGATGATGGCGCTGGTGGCTCCTGTGTTGGTATCGGGCTGGGCTGCTGTGTTACAACTGACCGAGCCGGCAACAGCGTAAGTGTTTGTGTTGGGGTAGCTGGAAATCAACGCATTTTCGCTGATGGCCACGGTGCAGGAACCGGAGGCGGTTTCCCAGGTCCGACCGTCGGCTTTATAGTAAATTTTAGCCTGTGCGGATTTGCTGACGTTGGTTTCTTCTTCCACCAAGTCAAATATCGTGATGATGATGTTTAGCGTGGTGGATGTGTTACCGAAAGCTATTTCTACCATATCATTCTGACTTGTACCGCCGCCACAGCCCTCATTGGTACCCCAATCCAAGTCGTCGGTAATTTCTCCGGAAAAAGACATTTGCAGCTTGCAAATTTCGTCTAATGGCGTGGAGCGGCCTAACCTTTGTTCACCAGCCTCATTGCAACCGTATAGAGTCGCGAAAAAAACAAAAAACAATGGCAGCGATATTAATTTCAACTTCATGATGGGATATACCGGAAATTCAGAGCGACGAAAAAAGTGATTTGAATTTTAAGGGATGCGACGCAAGCGACCAAATAATATTTCGTGCTGATGTTTTCCGGTTAAATTCTCATTCCGATATAACCACGCCCCGCCAAAACGCAATCCGGCCTTTTATATTGTGGGCAGCCTCTTTCGGATCGGGGTAATACCAGGCGGCATCAGGATTGTCCTTGCCACTGACCTGTAACGTATAATAGCTCGCTTCGCCTTTCCAGGGGCAGGTGGTTTTCTTGCTGCTGGTTTTGAAATATTCTGATTTTATGGATGCGGCGGGAAAATAGTGGTTTCCTTCCACCACTATGGTGTCGTCGCTTTCCGCTACCACAACACCGTTCCAGTGTGCTTTCATTATCGCCTCCTATCTGTTATCCATTATGGTCTTTCATGCAAAAACCATTTGTCGGCTTGCAATAAAGTTCTGGCGTGATCACGCAATGTTTGCCCGGGCAAAGCTGTCGTGCACGGCGCCAAAGCTTCTTGCTCCCACGCCAGACGGAACGCTTTATCGATGGTATCCGGTTTTTTTCCGACACTAAAATGCAACATGGTGCCGTAGTGCGCCACTAACTCGGCGCCGTATTGTTCGTTCCACCATTGCAGCATCGCAATAGCAGTCTCCGAGCCACAAGCCCCTGAGCCATACCAATGGATATAAGCCAATGCTTCCCAGCAATTCCGAGTGGGTAGCAATATCAGTGCTTGGGGTTCATTGTGGGGTACATACCAGTCAATATAGTCCGTGTGAGGTGGGGGTAAAGACTTTTCTCGTGAAATATTCGCCAATTCCCAGTCCAATAACCATTTTTCAAATGCTATGTAGTCTGCGATGCTGGCGGATTTGATTAATGCCTCCACTTGCCTGGTGTCAGGGCTTACACCAAAATGGGCTTGGGTTTTCTCTAAAGAATAATGGAAGTCATCCGCAAGATTCTCCGAATACATGCTGGCATGTTTTCCCAACAGTCCATTGAAAGAGGTGATCTCCGCCCGAGCTACGATGGCTTCGGGTGAAATATCGTTGTCGTGGTCGATCTCCCACTCAAACGGCCGGCGCTTGAATACGTCATCCGCCTTCACATATTCTTCCCAGGAATTTTGTGGATTGCCCCAAAACAAATACAACACCGGCCACATACCGGTTTTGGGTAATAGATTTCTCAGTGTTGTCCACAGGTGCAGCGCGTTGGAGTTCACTTCAACGGCAAAGGCGCAATCTATCGTATCAGGAATATTTAACGACAAAATATTTAGATCGCTCAGTGACTCGTTTGCTAATAATTGTTCAAGCTGAGCCGCATTCTTAATCATGCAAATTGTTTTTTCTCTAAAGATTCGCTGTCATAGAGGATAGTGGAGAAATCGCAATTTTGATATGGTATCCGTGCGTCATTTGTTTTGATATTCCCGCCGCAGGTGGTGCGCCGAATTCTCGCATAAACACTCCGAATACCGCCTAAGCCGTTGCGTGAGTGTTTTTTTGCATGATGAAAAATTCGTATCCGTAGTAGTCTGAGTATTGCTTATAAAAATCGATTTCCTCGCTCATAGCTTCGAATTGTTTTAATGCAACATCGTTATTCTGGTATTTGGTTTTTAAGCGCGATAACTCTTTTTCCATGGGTAGATAATAACAATCCAGCCACGACGATTTGGGTAGAGTGAAATGGGACAGCAATTGGAATCCTTGCGATTGAATGAGCTGGATATTGGCGGGCACATCTTTTATGTCGGGATACTCCGATTCCAGATACTGAGCCAATGGCGCAGGGGGCGTGGAGGACAGATAGACCAGTTCGGTCACCGCCAAATAACCAGGACTTTTTAGTAACTGATGGCAACGCCGCAAGCCATTCTGAAACCCGAAAAAATACAGCGCCCCTTCCGACCAGATGATATCGAAGGTTTGATCGTCAAATTCCATGTCCAGCATGGACACGTTCATGGGAGTAATGTTGGCGGCAACACCGTATTCATTCGCGGACTGCATTAAAATATCCAGGAAGGCCTGGTGATTGTCTACGGCGATGATTTTGCCCTTGGAGATTTTGGCCAGTTCTATAGTTTGTATGCCTTGACCGCAACCAATGTCCAGAATATGAGGTGATTTTATCGGCTGGGGAATGGCGGCATAGGCTCGTCGTGTGGATTCATTGTCACCGGGACCACCGCGGGGCAATGCGTCGAACAGTTCGAATAAATAAGTCATCTCTTCCATGCTGTAGGAACCTCCTGTATTGCCTCTAGAAATGAAATGCCAATCTACCCGTGACAATGGTTAAGGTTTTTTTATCCGCAAAGTCCTCAACGCCGTAATAACCGTCAACATCAAAACCTAAAGAAATATGATTAAATAGCAAGTAGCCAATGCCAATGCCCCACCCCAGGCCCATAGTGCTTTCTGTAATTTGCTCTCCAGTGTTGCGTATTTTGCCTTTGGTTTCGATGTCATAGACACCGACTTTAGCGGACATATACCAATTGGCTTCTTCGGTGGGCCTCAGATAATACGCGGCTGAGTAACTCATGCCCTGAAATTGCATGTACAAACTATCATCTTCGAATACCGTGTTTTCCGGATCAATATCCATTTCGCCGCTGTCTAATAAAGCGATATCAACCGCAAAATTATTTGCAAATATGTAACCGACGAAAGCCTTATACGCCGAACCGTCCTTTACTTTCTCATACTCGATTTGTGATAGGCCGTAGTTACCCCCAAAGTAAAATTCAGCCTGAGCGAAACTGGAGAATGCCAGTAAGTAAATAGCTACAAATCGGCTTGTGGTTTTCATATTTTACCTCTGGTCGAAGGCTGTCTATTTTGATTTCGATAATGAATGGTATGTGGGATTTTAACGTTCTACGCAGTATAGCAAATGCTTATAAGGCGTCTATAGCGGCTAGCTCGCAAATACCCCAAGTGATAGCGCCACAAACCAGCAAAAACATAATCACCGCGCCGGGAGGGAAAACAAAAGCTATAGCGCCGGGATAGTTCTTTATGGCAGGCCAGTTGGGTAAAATAAACGGGTGAGCGGAAAAGCCAAGAAAGAATCCAACAACGGGTTTGATAGTATAACGATAACCGCCCATGAGCAGCGCAGCCAATTGCGCTTCGATAAGCAATATAAATACGTCGACACCAATCGCATTAATGAACAAAGCCAGCTCGACAGTTTCGATGTTTAGCAATAAAACCACGACGATCAAAACCGAAAGCAATTGCTTTATATTTGTTTTTCTCTTCATGATTGTGTTCATGAATCTCAATCGGCTTAATTAGGCTGCCTCTAGACAGCTTACTATTTCTCAACCACCCACTTCATGAAATCTTCTTGTTGCTTGGCGTTGGCTTTTTGCCACCAGTGTTCGAGCATTTCCAGCGGCGATTCGTTATCGGTGTTTTCGATGGTGGTACTAGCCGTATCCTCTTTTTCAGCCACCCACTTCATGAAGTCTTCTTGTTGCTCGGTATCGGATTTTTGCCACCAATACTTAAGCATCTCCAGCGCCGGTTCCTGGCCGTTTTCCTCAGTAGTGGCAGCATTTTCTGGCGATGGGTCCGGTGAGTCATTTGACGACAACGAACCCAAGAAAGCCGCAATCATACCTTTGTCTTCCATTTTGTATTTTATATCAGTCGCCACCGTGGTTTGACTTTGCTTGTCGATGATGTCCACTTCAGGGTTGCTGGCAAACTCTTTTGCGGCTTTAATATCTTTGATCTCCCTGGATTGAATCAAGTAGCTTCCCCCGGCTTTGACGTCAAACACCAACAACATCGGCTGTGAGGCCACCCGCTCGGTGATTTCGACGTTTGGTTCCCAAAAGTCCACATATTTGATCACAATTTTGTGACTGCCGGGAAGAAACTTGACAAACGTGCCGTTTCCAACCAGAGGCTGGATATAAGATTCGCCATCGACATTTAATAGATTAAACTCCCGGGGAATAAATACACTGGCCACTTCATCTGCTGGTTTGACTGGGCCGGGGTAGGCTTGATAAGTAGGGTGGCTTTGGCAGGCTGCCAATCCCAGTAGCAAGACGCCCACCAGGAATGCGGTAGATATGCGGGCAAAGTATGCGGTAATACCTTTGTAGATTAGAATACTGTTTGCGTCTTTTTTCATTACATTCACCAAGAATTGTGCTCACCAAGAGATCTATAGCATTTATCAGTTGTGTTTGGCCTTCAATTATATCGTAGGTGAGTCAACTATGCTCTATCCCTGATCGTAATTCCACACAACGGGTTTATCAATCCCCCAAATCCTCTATACTTTTATGGTGCCAGGCTGCTTTACGGCTTAGGCGCGCCAACGAAGATGTCAGACTTAGAAGTATGGAGAGTTCAAGCAGTGCAAGACCCAACACAAGCGCCAGATTTTGCCCAAAGACTTATCGATACGGCGCAAGCAATCATTTTGGTACTGGATACCGAAGGCCGTATAGTTCACATTAATCCCTATATGGAAGCGGTTTCAGGTTACAAATTGCAGGAAGTACAAGGTGAAGACTGGTTTGGCACGTTTCTTCCCGCCGCTCAGCAAACACACATCAAAGAATTGTTTTTAAGCGCTATTGACGATATCAAGACCAAAGGCAACGTCAATCCTATCGTTACCAAAGACGGCACAGAACGCTATATCCAATGGTACGACACCACGTTAAAAGATGATCAAGGCGTTGTTATCGGCTTGTTGTCCACAGGCCAAGATGTTACCGAGCGGTTAATGATAGAAAGAAACCTCGGTATCAAAAACGCTGCGGTGGATTCCACCAATAACGCCATAGCATTCGCCGATATGGAAGGCAATCTTACCTATGTGAACCGGGCCTTTTTGGATTTATGGGGATATGAATCAGCCGGGCCATTATACGGCACCCATGCCACCAATTACTGGTACGAAGCCGGCGAAGCGGCTCAAGTCATTGTGGCGATAAGCGAATCCGGGCACTGGAAAGGCGAATTAGTCGCGGTACGCAAAGATGGTACTACTTTTCCGGCAAATGTATCGGCCAGCATGGTGACCGGAAAACACGGCCAGCCGCTAGGATTGATGTCTATTTTTGAGGACATTACCGAACGAAAACAAGCCGAGCGGGCACTGGTCGAAGCCAATAAAGCGCTGAAAAACAGCGAGGAACAATACCGTGCTCTGTTCAATACCGCGCTGGATGCTATTTTGATCGCCGATGACGAAGCTCGTTATGTGAATGTCAATCCTGCCGCGTGCGAATTGTTGGGATATACAGCGGATGAGCTTCTGAAGTTGAGTGTTCCCGAAGTTACATCGTATGGCGATCAAGCGAATTTTAAACCGCTCTGGCAATCCTTTCTGAAGCAAGGCGTACAGCGAGGGGAATACACCGTGCGCCGAAAAGACGGCGTGGAAGTGGAGGTCGATTATCGTGCCGTGGCCAATTATATGCCAGGGCGGCATTTGGCGGTTATGCATGATATCAGTGAACGTAAGCGCGCCGAGCAATCGCTAATCGAGGCCAAGGAACAAGCGGAGCAGGCCAGTGAGGCTAAATCCTTGTTTCTGTCGCGTATGAGCCATGAGTTACGCACGCCCTTGAATTCCATACTAGGCTTTGCGCAATTGCTTGATGCGGATTTGGATCAAGATCACAAAGAAAAATTGAAATACATTATAAGTTCCGGCAGTCACTTGCTGGATTTGATCAATGACTTGTTGGATCTGTCTAAAATCGAAAGTGATAAGCTGGAAATTTCCACAGAGCGCGTGGCACTGGACCGGCAAATTCAAGATTGCATCGAAGCAATACAACCGTTAGCGGGGGCTCAGAACATCGAAATCCGTTGCGACTTGCAGCAATTTCACAATCAATTCGTGCGTGCCGATCCAATTCGCTTGAAGCAAGTACTGCTCAATTTATTGTCTAACGCCGTGAAATACAACCGGCCGCAGGGTTGCATCACCCTATCGGGTGAATCTAACTCTGCCGGTAGGTTTAGGGTCAGCGTAAGCGATACCGGCCGGGGCATTCCTAAAGAGCACTTCCCCAGTTTGTTCGAGCCGTTTAGCCGTCTGTATTTAGATACGTATGCTGTAGAGGGATCGGGAATCGGTTTGGCGTTGGCAAAACAGCTGATGGAACTCATGGATGGCAGTATCGGGGTGGAATCGGAGCTGGAAAAAGGGAGTACGTTTTGGGTGGAGTTCACGAAAAGCACTCCAGTCGAAGTAGAACAATCCGATAAGAGCACTGAAGACCAAGGTCCTAACACCACTCAAGCTAACGGATTTAAGCTACTTTATATTGAAGACAGTCCTGCACATATAAAATTAGTTGAAGCCATCTTCGCCCGGGAAGACAATATCCAGTTGTATACGGCTAACACACCGCGTTTGGGACTGGAGTTGGTGCGGTCTTACAATCCGGACCTGATATTGTTGGATATCTGTTTGCCCGAAATGGATGGCTATCAGGTATTTAATCGTTTGTGTGAGGATGCGTCCACCAGTCATATTCCCGTCATCGCATTAAGCGCCAGTGCGATGCCACACGAGATCGAAAAAGGTTTACGCAGTGGATTCAGGCGATATCTCACCAAACCCGTGGATATCGGCGAATTGTTACGCGCTGTGAAGGAAGTGCTGCAGGACAACGCTGCCATCCATCCATCTCAAAGCAAAGAAGGTATCAGCCGGGCGTCAGATTAAATTTTAGTGCCCGCGAATTGTTTAATCCTGGCGTACACCTGTTCGGCCACTTCCTTGTTATTGAACTGTTTAGCCACATACTCTTTGGTAACCCAGCCAATGGATTTTAAGTGATTGTATATCAATTGCTGGCGCCGTTGCCGCAGCGCGACAAATTCCTTTTTGCTACGTACTTTTACTATGGCTGCGTCCGGTTTGTGGGTCTGATACCGTCTGATTTTACTGCGGTGTTTATGTAACAGCCCCTCTATGGGGATGCTGGGCGGATGAACATAGCGGCTGATGGTTTTAGGCAAAGGGTACTCTATTTCATCTTCTACTGTGGTGCTGATAATAATATTGCCGTCGCTCAGTTCGGTTTCGAACTCGATGACTTTACGGGCGGCGTGAAACGGCCAGGAAAACTTCGGCTTAATATGGTAATAACTGGCCACAATGCCGTCATCGAAGAAAGACATCACCCGGAAATACGGCGGTGTATTCTGCGCGCTCTTGCCGGCGGTTTGATCTGCCAAGTCCGCGGTGTAATGAAAGCCGAGTTTGAGCAGTTTTTCCGTATTATCCGTATAAAATTTGGAGTGAAACTGGGCACTTTGCTCCGGTTTAACTTCCTGGTAATTGATGCCACGTTTAATGCTGGCTTGGATTGATTGCAGGATACTATGCGCAATCTGGTCGAGATTTTCCGGTGGCGGCAAACTGACTTTATTCGCGCTGGGTTTTTCAACCGGTAGCACCACATAGTCAAATGCAACGTATTCGGGTTGTTTGGCCAAGCCTTGATCGATGAAATGGCTTTTTATTTCTCCATGGAATTTCTTAGCGAGCACACGCACATATTGATCGATCGCAATATCGCTAAAACCCTTGGTGAACGAGGCTTTCGCTAAAAATGTATATTCCTTGGCTTGTTCGGTCTCCACCGTAAACAGCATTTCCTCCTTACCCATTAAGGAAGTCATTTCGCCTATGATAATCAAGCGTTCTCCGGATTCCAGTCGGTCCGGAGCGGGCTTTGCGGCAACCGTTTGCGATTGGGCGGGCGCAACTTCTTTGCGGGCTGGTGGGACCGATGCTGGTGGAGTTTTCGCAGCCGGTTTCGCTACCCGCTTGGCTTGAGCTTTAACGGCCGTTTTAGGCTTGGCTTTGCTCTTCGTGGTAGCGGACACTGTCTGCTTGGCTGTGGCCGGCGCCGGGGCGCTGTGTAGCTCTTTCGTTTCGGTGTGTGACGGGGTTGTGCATTGCGCTGGTTGAGGCGCATCGTTTAAACGTTTGTTTTGCACTTCCTCTTTAATCGGAGTTTCAAC
>Ga0209536_100010852_pt1 | contig 13394 bp, 10 predicted proteins | sample DeeMarSeWOR28_12_FD_187461 | JGI IMG/M metagenome (GOLD analysis project Ga0209536, IMG submission 187461) | Marine sediment microbial communities from White Oak River estuary, North Carolina - WOR-2-8_12 (SPAdes) (version 2) | ecosystem: Environmental > Aquatic > Marine > Intertidal zone >...
GCGTTCATCCTGTTCAAATGGGACAAGGCTTTGCAGAATACGATTCTTTTCTGGCCGGTTCCGACGATTTTCGTGAGTTTTTTGATATGTTTTTGGTTTTGGAAACTGTTTGGACGTGACACCTTGGCAAGGCGACATTGTGGCAAGCTGGTCTTTGATGGCCTTAATACATCATTAAAAACTCGGAAATATCTGCAAATTCAATCAGATCGTAATCTGACTGTAGCAAAGATTAATTTTTTCGATAGACTCCATGAATTCTTTATACACAGGATGAACCGATATGAGTTTTTGAGCAAAGGCCGATGTGTTTGGGGCAATCTCTATATGGTGTTTGGCAAAGGTTTTGCCACCTGGCAGATTAAGCATGTTTTAGCCTCTTGTGCGCTGATAAGTTTTTTAGTCTTGTATTTTGGATTTGTGGGCAATGGAGACGGAATCAATCTTTTATTCGTTATACCGGCATTGGGAGTGCTTAGCTTGGATCTGCTGCCTTATCAGAACGTGTTGTTTCCGTTGGGACGCAACGAGAAGTATTTTATCACATTTGTATTGGCAGTAATTATAACTTTTTTGGCAGGAGTATTGACTTTGGCTTTAACCGGCATATCGAATCTTCTGGAAATATTGTTATCTGAATTTGGCCCTGATGCAGATTTGTTAAGTTATCATGGAATGGACATTGGCCTATTTTATATTTTCTTGTTAGTGATGCCTATTGCACTTAGCTGTGCTATTGTTTTTCCTCGCAATATGATAGTTAAGATTATTTTCGTGATAGTTTTTATGCAGGGATGGATGATCTATACGGGGATATGCAAGCAATCGCTAATGGAGATGATTGGGCCCAACGGTGTTTTAGGATTGTTAGCGCTTTGTTGGATTGGTTTTCTGATAGTTCTGCGCTATGTTTGTATGAAGTGGTCTTTGGTGGGGCACCTGCCCTGACTTATTAATAATATCTTCGTTCTCGGTTTTGCTGATAGTTTCTGCTTTTTTGACAGACATGGTCATGATCTGCAACGATAACAAACAAACGGCGGTAGTCGAATGTGAGCAGTTGACAAAGGTTTATAGGAAACTGCTGAGTGACCGGTCCAAAGACGTTTGTGCCCTACAGAATATCTCGCTTTCCGTGGCCGAAGGTCAGATTGTTGGCTTAATTGGTCCAAACGGCGCGGGAAAATCGACTTTGCTGAATCTGATGGGGGGGTTGATTTTCCCCACTAAAGGTAGGGTAAGAGTTTGTGGATACCCTGCTCGGTCAATCGAGGCCCGAAGTGGTCTGGGCTACATGCCGGAACATCCAGCCTTTCTCGGTCGATATTCCGCATGGGCCATTTTAAAATATCATGGCGCGCTATTGGGCTTGTCCCGACATGCTATTTCCATCCAGATAGATAAATTAACCGAGCAGCTCCAGATGGACGAGTTTATCGACAGGCCATGTGCCGATTTTTCTCAGGGTATGAAACAACGTCTGGCTTTAGCAATAGCACTGATGAATGATCCACACTTCTTGTTGCTGGACGAACCAAGTAACGGACTTGACCCTATCGGTATTATCCAGCTTCGCGATTTGTTAAAGAAGTTGCGTGATGCTGGCACTGCCATCGTCATAAGCTCTCACCGTTTGGGAGAGCTTGAAAAGCTGACGTCTGATTACATCTTCCTGTACCGCGGAGAAGTTGTCGGTTTCGGTGATAAGATTACAACCGGTCAAGTCGGTCGTCTACATGTGGGAATTGTTTCAAACGGAAACCGAATCGTCAAAAAACTTTTGCCACAGTCTAAACTTATCAGCAGCACAGATACAGAGTTGGTCTTAGCCGTTGGAGATGACGACGAAGTTCCCGACATCGTCAGCAATCTGGTAAAAGGTGGTGCCAGGATCACAAGTGTATTGTTGCAGAGAGAGGACATCGAAGATGTATTCCTGCGACTATATAACGAGAGGAATTAGTCGATGAGAGCTTACGAGTTGATGAAAGAAACGCTTTCCCGGAAGATTTACATTTATATCGTGCATTTAAGCTGGTTCGCGATTTACGGACTTTTTTTTACTCTACGTGTGCATGAAGAAGAGAACTTTCACCAGATTCTTTTTATCTGGGGCGGATTCTTTCTGCCTCTTGCGCTAAGTGCTGGTATTTTCGGTGACGATATCTCATCGGGTCGCATTTGCATCCTGGCCACCAAGCCGTTCTGGCTTGGTGAACTATATATTTATCGCCTTCTGGGATTATCGATACAAGCCGCCGTGCACTTTTTCATCACTGGCTTTCTTCTGCTGATTATTCATGGCATTACCGGCCTTGGTTATGTAGATGATCTTATCTCATGGCTTTTCTCCTGCTGGCTGCTGTTTAATACGTGGGCGGCAATATCAACGTCCCTTTCGGTGGTTGTAAAAAGAGCTTATAATTTTATTTTTCTGCTTGCTGTGGTTCTCTTCTTCGGATTCCTGAATTCCATCCTGGATTTGAATAATCCTGATGATACGATAACCAAAGTAATTAGTACTTTAGCCAAATATGTCTGCCCACCCTTTACATTGCTAACCAGGATGGTAGAAGGAGAATATTCAAAATACAGCCTGATCGTCGGCAAATACAGTTCGATCAAGGCTATCGCCTGCGTTACACACACACTTGTGTTGACCGTGTTTTATAGTTTTTTCGGCGTACTGCTCTTGAGCAGGCGTCAGTTCACATGTTCGCGCGAGTAAGAATGAATGATGATTTTCAAAGGTAAATGAGGGCAAATATGAAACGTAAAAGCAAACGTATTCGTCTCCGTTTTAAGATTTGGCACGGAGTAGTCGCCTTATTGCTGCTTTTGTTTGTGCTGCTGCGAATCTCTGGAAGCTATAAGCTGAAAAATCGGTTGCAGGATATGCAAAGTCGGGGATATCCTGTAACTATTAAAGACTTGGAACGCTTGTACAACCTGCCGGCAGGCGCACAGAATGCCGCAGATGTTTATATCGCCGCTTTCTCGAAATACAAAAAATGGGATAGGGATGCCATGCGAGCTATTCCCATTGCAGGCAGAGCATCAATGCCGGCAAGAACCGAGCCTTTGGATGATCAGACTAGACAGCATGTAAAAAGATTCCTGTCCGACAATGAGCAAGCACTATCGCTGCTACACAAAGCGGCTTTGATTGAGCATTGCCGATACCCCAACGATCTTAAAAAGGTGTCCAATCCGATACGGTATCGGCGCTTCGATATAGGAAACGATGCTCAATTAGCCGTTAATCTACTCAGACTCGAAGCCCTGATCGCATCTGAGAATAAGGATTTCGATAAATTTCTTGCCACGATTAGTGCGTGCCTGGCTCTTGCCAGGTCGTTTAACGGCCCCCTTATGATCCATCGTGAAACTCATAATACTGTGCTGCGCCGTACTTATGGAAGCATTAGACTGGCCATTAACAGAATTCCTCTCATGGACGAACAATTAGTTAGGCTTTCGGCATTAGTTAAGGAATCCGACGATGACAAGGGATTCAAAAAGGCGCTGCTCACAGAACTATGTCTAGAGCTGCACAAGTTTATAGCACCACTTTCGGAAGTCTCGGAGCGAATCGGCGAACAAGAGAAAAGCCTTATGCGGAAGCTAATTATCTCGTGGATGCTCGGGTTTAATTCCAGGCATGCGCTGGATCATATCGACCTGATGCAGAAGTCCATCGATGCTCTTGAATTACCGGATCCCGACCGGTTCAAAGCATTCGAGGCTGTCCGCCAGAGCGTTCCCAAGAACAACAAGCAGGGAAGGTACATCATTAGAGAAGTACTTATACTCGAGAGGGAGATTGAACGCCAGGCCATGGCTCGATTGATACTGACAGCCCTTGCCGTCGAGCGATATCGATTGGCCGAGGGACACTTGCCGAAATCCCTGGACAATCTGGTCCCTGCATATATGGAAACCGTGCCGGAAGATCCCTTTGACGGAGAAAATCTGAGATACCGCAGGCTGAAAACCGGTTTCGTCGTGTACAGCGTCAACGACGACCTGTCCGACAACGGCGGCGCCAAAATCAATCCTAACAAGCTTGATCCAAGCGGCAAGCTGCTGCCTTGGGACATCACCTTTATTGTGGAAAGGTAAATGAAAAAGAAAATTATTATATGGACGACGATCATTGTTGCAGGGCTGCTGGTAGAATGCGTATCCCTATATATACTCATTTCAAAAGAGCCGTTCCAGGGGCCGTTCAGGGACGAACCTGAGGCCCGCGCCTTATACGAGAAGATGGTCGAGACTATGCGCCAGGCCAAGAGCCTCTCCTACACCGTCAAGTGCGGCGGTCAGGGCCGTCCTGAAGCCTCGTATACAGTCTGGATGAAAAAGCCCAACCACTTTCGCGTGGAAACAACCAATCGGCGAGATGAGGTATGCGGCACTATTGTCGGCGACGGCGAATATTTATGGATTTTCTGGCCGGGCGAGTGCCCCCTTTTGTCCCCGGAAGACATAGATAACTATGAACAGTCACGGTACAACCTTTATATGAAGAAGACCACTCCCCTGGCAATGCACTCTATCGGACACGAACTCCTCAACTGCGGAGCGGGACTGGGAATGACGACGATCAATCCAAGTACATTCCACGGCTATACGGATTCGATCCAGCCCTACCTCGACGGCGCCAGATTCATGGGAACAGAAAAGATGGATGACAAGGAATACGACGTGATTGAGGTCAGCTTCATGAATCGACAGCGGAGCAGATACCTGTGGCTTTCCAGAGAAGACCATCTCCCCCGGAAGCTGACAGAGATAGTTCGGGTCCATAAGGATCTCGTGGGACATGAAAGGTGGCTGGATGTAACAATCAACGCCGAAATACCGGCAGAAAAATTCGTCTGGACACCGCCGGACGGGTGGCGGCAGTGGGAAGAGCCCGCAGTGGACAGCACATTACTGGCACTAAGGCAGGCAGCGCCCGACTTTGAGTTGCCTCTGGTCAGTGGAGAAAAGGTCAAGCTCTCGGATTACAAGGGAAAGATTGTCTGGCTCTATATATGGCGGGCTGGGTGACCGGCTTGTCGGGAGGAGATGTGTCATCTCCAGGAACTATACGAAAAATACAAAGACAGGAACGTGGTCATTCTCGGCTTTAATCCTGCCGATGACAGGAAAATCGCCCTCGAATTTCTTCGGGACAACTCGGCAATATTTCCAAATATCCTCGACTCATCCAGGACAGCAATGAGAGTTGCGTATAGCAGCTATAAAGCAAGCGGCTGGCCGACTAATTATATCATTGACCGCGAGGGAAAGATCGTTGATGCATGGTATGGCTACGAAGAGGGGCACAAACGGGCTATTGCAGCTCTGGAAAAGGCAGGAATGAATTTGGATAAACCATAGATTAGTTCTAAAGTATTTTGTGAGATTTGATTGTTGGTATTAACTCTGGTATTATATAGAAGTCAGAGGAATACGGAAAATATCCGACGAAAAAATCGACTCAAACAGTCTTCCAGCATGTGCTATCAAGTACGTACAGCAGGTTTTAAGGAATATGCGTTATCGCCGGAAGGTTCGGGATGAAGTTGAGGCCGAACTGATAGCAGACTTTGAAGATGAGTTGGAGGACTGAAAGATCGATGAGGAGAGATAGGAAAAAGAAAGGGTAAAAGTTGAGCAATAACTTACAGGCAACCGTTGCCTGATTGTCAGATTAAGTCCTATTCACTACAATATAGCTAATCCTGTACACAGCATTAATATCTTCTAATGCAGATTATTAGCTTGATGTGGCTACGGTATATTCAAGAAGCTTGTCCACTGTTTCAGGCGAGGACTCTTGTGTTTTTTTAAATTCCAAAGGTAAAAATATTGTAAAGGTTGTGCCTTGGCCGATCTGGCTTTCAACCTCGATTCTGCCGCCGTGCAGCTTTATAATTTTGTTGACGATGGCAAGCCCTAATCCTGTGCCCTGAATGTGTTCGCCACGCCTGTTGGCGCGATAAAAAGGATCGAATATTTTTGAAAGTTCTTCTTTTGGTATTCCCATCCCCGTATCACTGACACTGATTGTCCAGTTGACGTCCCGGCGTTGAACAATTACAGAGGCTCGGCCTTTTTCAGGTGTGAATTTTACAGCATTACTCACGAGATTCGTCAAGACTTGAATCATCTTAGCCCGGTCAAATTCCGCTTTAGACAGGTCATCAGAAGAGACAAACGACATCTCGATGGAGTTCTTCTCTGCATAGAGTGTCATCGTCTCCTGAACCTCCGTGAGCACTTCATTTATATTGTGACTTCGTATATCCAGTTTCATTTTCCCTGCTCCAAGTCTCTGGAAATCCAGAACATCGTTAATCAGGATGCTTAGTCTATCAGCATTTCTCTTTGCGATTCTCAGGAACTTCATTTGTTTTTGATTGACGGGGCCTGCTACTTCCTCTAAGACAATGGCGATGCCTTCTATCATCCCAGTCAAAGGTGTTCGGAGTTCATGGGAAATCGTGGAGATGAACTGTGATTTTAATTCCATTGTCTCTTTCAGCTCCTCCTCTGCCCTCTTGCGCTGAGTAATGTCATTTATTGCAACAATCAGATGCTTGCAACCACCAACTATTACTGGTTTAACACTTATGCAGAACCACGGCTTAATCTGCCGGTTATCTAATTGAAGTGTAGGATGTATTTCAATCTCCTTAACTGATTGGCCTGATTCCAGCACGCTGTACATGGCTTTTTTGAGCAAACATTCTGAGCATGCCGGTCCAAATCCACATCCTTCGTCACTATTGTTGTTGTTAATGCAGCCTAAAGCAAGACCAATCGGCTGATCGATGATTCGAGCATATTCTCTATGTAACATTTCCATCATTGTATAATTCACGCGATCAACAATCATATTCTCATCGGTCAACAGCATCCCGACCGGCGCAGCATCAAATATCGCTTCCAGGTCTTCTTGCTTTCTGTCAAGTTCGTCCTCCGTTTTCTTTCGCTTAATGGCATTTTCAATTGCTTTTGGAATGGCCTTAAGATAATTACGGTCGATATCTTTTGGTAGATAGTCGTAAGCACCGGCCCTCCAGGCATTAATTGCTACCTGCTCATCAGCAGCTCCTGTAATCAGTATTATGGGAGTATCCTTAACCGAATTCAGGATATCGAGTGCAGTTCCGTCACCAAGAGAATAATCAGATACGATGATATCAAACTGTTCGGATTCCAATATCTCTAAAGCTTCGGAAGTTGATCTGACTTCTGTGTAGTCATACAACAGCTTTTGCTCTTTGATAAAGCGCTCGAAAGCCATGCAGTCGAGCTCATCGTCTTCAATGAGTAAAACTTTGTGTTTTGTATGTTCCATTACCGCAACACTCGGTTTAACATATCAACTGAGTTTTTTAATCTTCACAAATTCTTTATATGAACGTACTATGCTTTAGTTTGTCACACAATTATTCTTCATATCTCTGACGAGATGAATATGGCTTTAATTCAGCACTTTTTCTGCGTGTTCGTTCCGGAGATTGTAGTGTTCTATAGCACTTCGGATAGTCTCCCTAAATTCTTCCCCTTCCTGGAGGTTCCACGGCTTTGGAATGAACTTGAAGACACCATCTTGATGAATCGCCTTCGTCAGATCGGTTGTATTCGTATAGCCTGATAGTACCATCTTGACGATATGGGGATACTCTTTCGTAACAATTTTGAGAAGCTCGGTTCCGTCCATCACAGGCATACGTATATCAGTCACCAGTACATGAATTTCTTGTTGGCTTAAGATTTGTAGGGCTTCTTCGCCGCTTTTGGCGAAAAATACGTTGTATGGTTCATCCAAGAGCCCCCTCGCTATGGATCTCAGGACTACACAGTCATCATCCACAAACAATATTGTTCTCTCTTTCATGGCACGATTCCTCCGATTCATTTCTGGTCTTTTTCCTACATAGTGGTAGTTTCATTGTGAATTTAGTGCCTTTGCCAACAGAACTCTCCACGAGGAGAACCCCCTTATGTTTTGATACAATAATATCGTATGATATGCTCAAGCCAAGACCCGTGCCTTGTCCGGCGGGTTTGGTCGTAAAAAAAGGATCAAAGATGTGCGGTAAGTCATCAGATTCTATGCCGGGGCCGTTGTCAGAGATTTCACAGACTAAATCGTCATGTGTCGAATATGTCCTTATTTCAATGCTTCCTTTCTGAACTCTTTTCTGGGATTTTATGGCCTGAGCGGCATTAATGATTAGATTAAGAAACACCTGATTTATTTGCCCTGCGTTGCAGATAATCGGAGGCACTTCGGAAAGTTTTGTCTTGACATCAATATCATATTTGACTTCATTTCTTGCCACAAGGAGCGTTGCCTTGATGCCATCATTAATATTATATGTGTCGAGGTTTCCTAACTGGTCAATTCTCGAAAAATCTCTCAGTACTCGCACAATATTCGTGATTCTTTTAAGACCTTCTCGCGAGTCATTAAATAACCCGGCTATGTCTTCAAGAATAAAGTCCATTTGCATGGAATTGCGGCTTTTATCTATAGCACACGTTTTCTCCAACAAATCCGATTTTTCCGAATCTTCAATGTTGCTGATCAGTTCGCTGTGCAATTGAAGCAATTGGTGCATTTTTGACACATAACTTTCCAGTGTCTCAAAGTTGCTGGAAACAAAGCCTATCGGAGTGTTCAACTCGTGCGCAATGCCAGCAGCAAGCTGTCCGATAGATGCTAATTTCGCATTTTGCACGCGTTCCGACTGCATTTCTTTCAGCTCTATGTTCGCCTTTTCAAGCTCTTCACAGGCGAGCTTTGCCTTCTGTTCTGCTTTTTTACGATCTAAGATTTCTCGGGTGAGATTATCTATCGATGTAGTTGTCTTCTTTAGATCGTCGGTCATCTTTTTGAAAGAAGCTGCTACTCGACCGATTTCATCAGTTGAGTTGATCTCTATTTGAGTATCTAAATTACCCTTACCTGTTTCTGCCGCAGCGGCTTTCAGCTTCTGGAGGGGTATGTATATAGAACGAGCGATGATGAAGCCTGAGCCCAGAGCCAATACCAAAGCAATAATGGTGAATATAGAGACTAACCGCCTGCTATATTTGGCTATGTTCCGCGTCCGTTCCATTGCCAAACTTACCGTTCTGCTGTAATTGGCGAGTGCTTCATAACGTTCAACCTCTCTTCTGTGGGCATAATCTTCAAGATTTCGTTCCTGAATCTTTTTTAGGTCCCAATAACTGTTGCTTTCTAATATCTTAATGGAATCCTCCGCCATCCCATTATTGACGAATCCGATGGAAGTGTTCTCCATCTCCGCAAGGGTGAGATTTGTATCGTTGACATTTGAAAGCAATCCCCTGTTTCTTTCTATCCCTTTATCAATTACTTCGGTTATCATGCTGTCAAATTCTGACTTGGCGTCCCTGTAGCGTCGTTCCCATTTCTTATCCTGGGTGAAAGCATAATTTCTCACTGCTTGAGTCGCAACCTCATCATAGTAGCGTATGGCTTGAGCAAAGCCTTCCAAATGTGCCGTCTCATTCATTGATTCCAGACTTCCCGGTATATCTATATTCAATGGGGCGGAGATTTGACTAAGTTGGTATAGCGAGACATGACCTACTACTGCAGCCCACATAGCTATTGCAAGAAATCCAAGATTCAATCTTTGACTTATTCGCACTTTGTATTTCCTAAGTCTGTTGTTGCTCCCTCAAATCGAGCTGAGAGGATTAGAATAAATCTGGTATTTTTACCTTCCAAATTCCTCCCATCCTTCTGTACTCGCTATATCCCCAATGTCCCTCTGGCGCAAAACCTTTGCTGAGAGACTTCTAAATCGAGCAAGATTGCAATGTCAGATTCCAGTCCCTGATTTCCACGTATCGGCGATTCTCAAGAAAAACTTAACTGAATCAACATTTTCTAATGCGAAAATGCGTATTAACAACATAAAGCATATATTTGGATAAGTCCTTCTCAAAAGGCGATTAAGAATCCCGCGATACATGGACAGGAACAATAAATTACCCGCGATTTCGAGTTTGTGAAAAATATCTGCTTGTATATTGTAGTAAGTTTTCACAAACGGAATCTTATCGGTCATTGACAAGATGTTCGGCGGTAAAATCACCCCCCAGAGCGTTTGTCCTTAAGTGATAACTTTGAGGAGCCGATACTGATTGCTGACAATTTCGACTATCTTCGGTGTTAGGGTGTACACATTACTATGGATACTAATAATCCGTTAATTTCGTTTCTTACTGAAGAAAAAATTCTGGATGAGAGAATACTTCGAACTGTAATCGACAGGCACAAAGAGACGGGAGAAAGTCTTATTAGCATATTGAAACAGGAAAATCTCCTTGATGAAGAGCAGTTAACAAAGGTTGTTGCCAGTTCAAGTGGAATCGAGTTTGTAAATCTTGCACCTGAGATGGTGGAGCCTATGGTGGCTCATCTGATACCCTACGAGATGGCCAGTCGGCACAGTGTGATTCCCATAAAGAGAGAGGATGACAAACTACGAGTTGCGATGAGTTCTCCTCTCAATCTATCTGTCCGAGATCAAATCGAAATGAAGACAGGATACAAGGTCATACCCGTTGCCGCTACACCCGCTGCAATCAAGCATGCAGTACATTACCATTTCGATGTGACGAATGTTACAAAGCAGGCCATAGTCTCGATGCGGTTGCAAGAGGGACCTGATAAGAGTATTGATTCTAATGAGCCTGAATCAGCAAAAGTCGGCGACTCTCCTGTTGCAAAGCTTGTTTCTTCTATCATAGGCGGAGCTATCGATACAAGAGCAAGTGATATACATATCGAACCACAGGGCTCTGATATAAGGGTGAGGTATCGCGTTGACGGAACCTTGCGCTTATCACTCACTGTGCCTTTGTCGGTACAGCAGGAAATGGTCTCACATATTAAGATTATGGCAGATATGGACATTTCTGAGCGAAGGGTGCCTCAAGATGGTCATGTAATGACAACTCGCGATGGCAACGAGTACGATCTTAGAATATCGTCTCTACCGGCAATAACGGGAGAGAAGATAGTAATCAGGATTCTCAATAAGGAGGCGGAGCAGTGGTCGATAGACCAGATTGTGACCTCACCCCAGGACAATCAAAAGCTCCGATCAATAGTTGATGCTCCTTACGGGATGTTCCTGCTGACCGGTCCGACCGGATGTGGAAAGACCACTACCCTTTATGCGATCCTTCAACTGCTCAATATATTAGACAGAAATATTGTCACGGTTGAAGATCCTGTTGAATATCGCCTTGACGGCATAACGCAGGTACAGGTTAACCCCGTTGCGGAAAGGACCTTTGCCCGTGTCCTTCGAAGTATCCTCCGGCAGGATCCGGACATCATCCTTATCGGTGAGATTCGTGATGTTGAAACTGCTGAAATAGCAGTCAGTGCTGCTCTGACCGGGCACCTGGTATTAAGTACGCTGCATACAAACGATGCTGCCGGTGCGATTTCACGTCTGGTGAACTTCGGAATAGCACCGTTTCTTGTTGCTTCAGCCCTTCTGGGGACAGCAAGCCAAAGGCTGATGAGGACATCCTGTCCACAGTGCAAGCAGGTGTACAAGCCCTCTGAGCAAGAAATAGCGCTTCTATGTGGACAATCCCATCCGAACGAGAAGATTGAACTGTTTAGGGGCGATGGTTGCGAAGCTTGCGGTAAAACAGGATATTACGGGCGTAAGAGCATTTACGAGATACTGCGTATTTCTCCGAGCATAAGGAAAATGGTCGTAAATGGAAACAGCGATGGAGAAATTAAGGAACTGGCTATAACCGAAGGCATGAGAACATTGCGTAACAGCGCTACCGCCGAAGTTCTCAGCGGGATAACGACACCTGATGAGCTAACACGTGTTGTTGAAGTTTAAGGAAAGTTTATGGCAGTTTATGAATACACGGCAAGAGACGGAACCGGAAACGAGTTTAATGGTTCCTATAGCGAGATCGACAGCGTCAATACGCTGCGTGACGAACTGGCCAAGATGGGCTATGAGCTGGTTAAGACCAAAAGGAAAAAAAAGGCAGGGAAAAAACAGAGGATAAAGCAGGCAGATGTGGTGGCTTTCGCATATCAGTTTGCAGGAATGTGTTCGGCAGGGCTGCCAATCGCTAAATGCCTCGGAACATTGGAAGAACAGGCCGAAAATCCAGCTTTCAGATGCGTAATCGCCGAGGTCAGACAGGAAATCGAGGCAGGTTCAAGTCTGAAAAAAGCTTTCGAGAAACACAGAAAACTATTCTCTGATTTCTTTTTAGGGATGGTTGAGGCCGGTGAATCCGCAAGCAGATTGTCTGAAGCTCTCAATCTGAGTGCCGAATATCTCGAAAAGCGGATGGAACTCAAACGAAAGGTCAGGTCAGCTTTTGCTTATCCGCTTTTCGTAGGCCTTGTCTGTCTTTTGGTTCTGGCAGGCCTGCTGGTGTTTGTAGTGCCGGTTTTCGCAAAAATATACCAGCAGTTGCATGTAACGCTGCCGGCTCCTACGCTGCTTCTGGTGGGTTTAAGCAACTTGATCAGGCACAGGTGGTGGGCAGTTCTTCTTGCTCCAATTCCAGCGGCTATCGTATTGCGAAGCATAATTAGATCGCCCCTGTTCAGAGCCAGGTTGGATGATTTTAAGCTTAACATGCCGGTTTTTGGCAGGTTAAACCGCCTGGTTGTAGTTTCACAATTTACCCGGGCCTTCGCGATGCTGGTTTCGGTCGGTGTGCCGTTAATCGAGGCCCTGCATGTGGCAAGTGATGTTGCTCACAATCACAAAATCACTGAGATTACCGGTGAATTGAAAGCGGCAATCAAGGCGGGCAATTCCGTTGGCTCGTCACTGAAGAAATACGATATCTTTCCTCCCATGATTACACAGTTGGCAGCATCCGGCGAGGAAGCGGGAGATTTGGCTCAAATGCTCAACAAAGGGGCCGATTTCATCGACAATGATATTGACAGGACAACCAATGCTCTGCTTGCCAGACTCGAGCCGGCTTTGACGGTTATTATGGGTACTGTCGTTGGTGTAATTTTAATGGCCGTATATCTGCCAATGTTCGATTACATGCAGCACCTGAAATAATAGCTGGGCATACACTACGGTCGGACCGATTGTGACAAAAAAGAATTCCCAAGACTTTTATGCCCAAAAACACTTAGGCTTGACCCATATCAACAAACAAAGGGCTGCAGGTGAATACCCACAGCCCTTGTTATTACATGTTTTATATCCGATGAATCCCTATATCAAATGAATCGCAATCTCAAATTGACAGCAAATCAATAATTTCCTGTGCGTAAGCAACCAGGATGTCTGCTTGTTCGTCTGTGATCTTATTACCGCGCTGGGCCTCTACTG
>Ga0209536_100010853_pt1 | contig 13393 bp, 9 predicted proteins | sample DeeMarSeWOR28_12_FD_187461 | JGI IMG/M metagenome (GOLD analysis project Ga0209536, IMG submission 187461) | Marine sediment microbial communities from White Oak River estuary, North Carolina - WOR-2-8_12 (SPAdes) (version 2) | ecosystem: Environmental > Aquatic > Marine > Intertidal zone >...
AGATATTTGGGAAGAAAGTGGTGCTATCGTTGACCGTGAAACACAAGTGATTAGGGCATCCGGAGAATTAATTGAAAGCGCGCTTCAACAAGCACCGCCAAAGTACACATTAGCAGCTCGCGAATCTTCACAAGACTTGCTCTTAGATGGTGATCATGTATATGTAGGGACTGATGGTTGCGGGGTTGAGGTGATTGATCTGAACAGCGGGAAAAGAAGACGATCAAAATTAGAAGATGTTGCCAATATTGCTCTGATCGCAGATTGTCTTGAAGAGATCGCGTTCCATTGGGTACCTGTTTCAGCCCAAGACTATCCTCCTGAGTCTCGAGGCTTGCACGAATTACTTGCTATCTGGAAAAATTCTACCAAACATGTACAAACCGAGAGTGTGTATTCGATCGCAGAAGCTCGAGCTTCAGTCGAGATGGCATCAGTGATAGCTGGTGGAGACCAAGAATTGCGAAGTCGTCCTCCACTTTCGATCATGCAGTGCACCACCTCCCCATTAGGACACGATGGAGGCAGCTTAGATGCAGCATTGACTGTTGCTGAAGCAGGCATCCCTGTCGGATTTATGACGATGGCATCCTGTCTTACCACTGGTCCTGCAACCCTCGCAGGTAACCTTGTAGTTGGAAATGCAGAAGTTATAAGCGCTTTAGCGCTAATACAGCTCGCCTATCCCGGAACGCCGGTGTTTTACGCTGCAGCCCAAACAGCTTCTGATCCACGGACAGGTGTGTATACAGGTGGTGGACCAGAAGACTTCTTATTCGGTGCAGCCACTAATCTTCTCGCCGATTATTATGATGTTCCCTTATCTATGGGTGCATTTGCTACCGGCGCTAAAGAACCGAATTGGCAAGCGGGGATTGACAACAGCCTTTCCGCATTTATGGCATCTGTGGTCATGTCTGACATGTTATTGGGCGTTGGTCTTCTTCATGGGAGTCGAATTTGGTCATTCGAGCAGATGTTGATGGATTGTGAGATCTTCGATCTTGTCTGGAAAATGCTCCAGGGGATTCCAGTGAATGACGAGACCTTGGCAATGGAGGCAATTGCTTCTGTCGGACCCGGTGGAAATTTCTTGACTCAAAAGCATACCTTAGACCACATGCATGAACTTTGGTTGCCCAAATACATGGATCGTAGATCCTATAATGTTTGGGAAGAAAATCAAGACGGAGGACGGGAGTGGGCGAGGCAGGAGGCAATTAAAATTATGGAAACCCACCAACCGGAGCCATTAGACCCCAATCTGGTAGATGAACTAAATAAAATAATCGTCACTATCGAGGCTGGATCATAGGTGAGGGTAGATGCGTCCTAGGATTGAGTTACTTTCTAATTCGATAATCGAAAGGATACTGGATGAATCCTTTCAATTGATGTCTGTCCACGGGATAAAGGTGCAGTCCAAGCATGCCAGAGAATTGCTTGGATCATCTGGAGCGAAAGTGAATGAAACGGAGGAAGTCGTTCGAATCCCTGAACACATGGCACGTAGGGCTATTCAATCCGCTCCGCCAAGTTTTTATCTTTATAACCGTGAAGGTGAAAAAACTGTCACATATGGCGAGGATAATATTCATTTCGATCCAGGTTCTAGCGGTATTAATATTCTTGATCCACAGACCTTCGAGCATAGGTCCTCAAAATCTCAAGATCTTATTGATCTGATTAAAATTGTAGAACTCACACCTGAATACGATGCTCAATCTACAGCTGTCATCTGTGGCGATGTTCCAAAGGAGATAGGTGATTTATATCGTCTTTATTTAGTATTACTTTATTCTAAAAAACCTGTAGTTACAGGAGCTTTTTCTACGAAAACATCCCCACACATGTATGAAATGTTGTCGATTGTGGCGGGAAATTCTACAAAACTCGCTCAAAAGCCCATCGCGGTTTTCGACGTATGTCCAACCCCTCCTCTTATCTGGAGTGAATTTGGTGCTCAAAATTTGATTGAGCTCGCAGAGGCTCAGATTCCTGCTCAGATCGTATCTATGCCATTGGCAGGTGCAACCGCGCCAGTCACTTTACTGGGTTCCCTCGTTCAACATGCTGCTGAAACAATCAGTGGGATAACAATTCACCAACTTGCGAGAGCTGGGTCACCTATTGTTTGGGGTGGGGCGCCTGCGATCTTCGATATGAAATACGGAACAACCCCGATGGGGGCCATAGAAACCGCAATGCTGGATGCTGCCTATGCGCAAGTCGGAAAATATCTCAATTTACCAACACACACCTACCTGGGAGCCAGCGATGCGAAACTCGTTGATGCCCAAGCAGGCATAGAAAGTGGCATGGGGGCATTAGTTGGGGCATTGGCGGGGATTAATATGATTTCAGGTGCAGGTATGTTGGATTTCCTTGCTTGTCAAAGCCTAGAAAAGATCGTTCTTGATGCTGAAGTGATTAGTATGGTCAGACGAATGACCGCGGGGATCCAACAGCATACCCAAACCCTAGGCTTAGAATTTTTTGAAGATATAAACTTTAAAGGCGAATTTCTAACACAAAAAACTACCCGTCAATTATATAAGAAAGAACAATGGCTTCCATCTGAGGTAATAGATCGCGGCTCAATCCGTGACTGGCATCAGGGACAGAGAGCAGATGCTTTTTCTAGGGCCCAGGATCATGTAAAATCGCTTTTAAAGGAGTATGAAAGACCATCCTTTCCCCCTGAACAAATTATTCAACTTCAATCATATGTTGAAACATTAGCCCGTGATGCAGGGATGCAAAACCCAATAGATCAATAAAAAACACTCCTCTCCACAATGGATGCATTGTAATCTAGAAATATAATCCTTACTTCATAAATTGATCTATTGAGTTAAATAATTACAACTTCACACACCTTCAGGACAACCTATGAAATACGATGTCATCGTTGTTGGAAGCGGTCCGTCAGGTGCGGTCGTGTCTTACGAGTTAGCACGACAAGGCGTCAAGGTCCTGATTATAGAGAAATCGAAATTACCAAGGTACAAACCTTGTGGCGGGGGCATTACCAAAAAAACATTAGATGAGTTACCGATCGGCATACAACCTACTATTGAGGTGGAATCGGAAGGTGGAATTTTTAGTTTCGGCGGAAAGCAACTATTTAAAATTAACATTCAAAGACCAGTCGCCTGGTTGGTTATGCGAGATTCATTTGATTACTTTCTTGTTCAAAAAGCAATAGAAGCAGGCGCATCGCTGATGGACTCAACCCGTGTTCTAACTCTAGATCAAAGGGATAAGGATATAACGATCTCTACCAATAAAGGGAAATATCACAGTCAAATTCTTGTTGGTGCAGATGGTGTGAATAGCATAATCGCTCGATCCCTAAACCTGATAAATAACCGAAAGACTGGTGTTGCTATCGAAGCAGAAGTCAGCGTACCGTTAGAAAATCTAAAGGAACAAGGAGCATATGCAACCTTTGACTTTGGCGCTTTACCAAATGGGTATGGTTGGATTTTTCCGAAAAAAGATCACCTCTCAATTGGAGTTTTTCATGCAAAAAATGGTAAACTACCCAGTATAAAGAATTATTTACGACAGTTCATCGAGAGTCATAATGTGTTGGCAAAACATGAGTATATAAATATATGCGGTCATCGGATACCACTTGGAGGAAATACCGGAAAACTTCATTCAAAGCGCGCTATACTCGTTGGCGATGCAGCTAACCTAGCAGATCCTTGGTTGGGTGAAGGCATTTATTACGCTGTGCATAGTGCACGCATCGCTTCAAAAGTTATTATCAATTCGTTAGATAAAGATGTTGCTAGAATAAGGGAATATTCACAGATCATTTTCAACGATATTGGAATGCAATTTGAGCAAGCTCGCAGATTAGCAGGTTTGACCTATAAATTTCCAAAGTCGTGTTCAAATTTGCTCAAAAATAGCGCGGATTTACAAGAAATTATCTTCGGAACCATAAGGGGCGACTATAAATTTCAACAGACAAATTTATCCTTGCTAAAGAAAATTCCCCGGATCATACTGCAGTCGTTAAAATGATAAAACCGAAGCAGAAAGATGCCTCGGCTGATCTTTGATCATAGAGTCTATAGATCCCGATGAAAATTTGAAGTGAATGATTAGATCATCTTGAAGATCCTAGGGTTCTGGTTCTTCTCGAAGGATTTGTACGTATCGTATATTAATTAGATGACATCCACGATTCCCGGGTTTTTTTAGATAGGCGATCTTTTTTGGATTATCTTCCGATGATTGTCGGCAACTCCAACACCAGCGAGCGGTAGGGCTGTCCCAATTCATATGTGCTTCTTTTTGAATTTCCACACAAATCCGCACGGCATCATCGTATGGGATCGAATCAAAAAATACTTCCTCGTCTATCATACATTCCTCCACCAATCGTAAACCTAATCCTACTTATATCACACTTTGAATTATATTGGCTAATTGGCGAGCAATTTCATCAGCATCTCCCTTAATGAAGATGTTCTTTCGCTCCCTGACCGATGCTTCAGCAAGATCAGAGACGATAGTAGGAGAACCCGGAAGCCCAATATACTCTTTCTCAACACACAGATCGGATGCGTTCCAAATTGTAATGCTTCCTTTATCAAATGCCCAATCTTTTCTCGAGAAATCCATAAAACGCGGCTCATTTGCAGCGGTCTTCACCGATATTGCACAAGGGATTGGTACCTCTAAAATTTCGTACCCACCCTTAATCTCACGTCTGCCCTGAACAACCCACTGATTTAGATCCACATTAACATCCGTAATTAGGGTTAATTGGGAAATATTAAGCCACTCTGCAAGCCCAGGGGGTACCTGTCCAGTAGCTCCATCGGATGATTCCTCACCCAAAAACACAATATCTACTCCGGAGATTTTTTCTATTCCCTTTGCTAGTGTATAGGTAGTCGCCAAAGTATCAGCACCTGCAAATGCATGATCGCTCAGTAAATATATATGATCACAACCCATCGCCAATGCTGCTCTTAAATGTGGCTCAAAAGACGGTGGACCCATCGATAAAATATCCAGCCGAGCGCCAAACTCATCTTTCAATTTTAACGCCATCTCTAGCGCATTCATATCTGGAGGATTGATCTCGGATCTAACGCCCTCACGATTTAATAGACGCGTTTCTGGATCTACACGGATTTCTTCAGGTTTTGGCACAATTTTCACACAGACCACAATGTGCAATTCACCCATATACTACCTCTTTATTAGCCAACAAAACCTCTTCTAAAGCGGGCAGGACCGAATCAACATTACCAACGACACAATAATCTGAAAACTCAAAGATTGGAGCATCAGGATCAGAATTAATCGAGATAACGATATCGGCTTTTTCTATACCAACAACAAAATGAAATGCTCCACTGATCCCACAACAAATAGCTAATTGAGGGGAACAGACAACGCCCGTTTGTCCAATCTGACGCTCGCGTTCAATATATCCATCGTCAACAGGTGGACGTGTAGCACCCACCTCACCTCCTAGAAGCTCAGCTAGACGATATAAGGCTTCAAAATTGCCAGAAACACCTCTTCCCCCAGCAACTAGAACGGGTACACTGGTAAGGTCTACCTCTTCAGCAATAATTTGTTCAATGATCCGAGTTTGAATTTGGTCTTTATTTAATTCTACTTTGTAAGCATAAACTTCCCCTGATCTAGCTAATCTATTCTCTTGAATGGAGAAAACACCAGGTCTGACTGTCGCCATCTGAGGGCGATGTATTGGTGCCTCAATCATTGCTAATATACCGCTCCCAAAGCCAGACACCTCACATACCAATACTCCCGTATCAAGATTGATATTTAAGTCTGTACAGTCTGCGTTTAATCCGGTTCTCAACCGAACAGCAAGTCTACCAGCCAAATCTCTCCCATTTGCCGTTGCTCCCAATAAGAAAATACTAGGTTTAAGATCTAATAAAATACTATATACCACGTGGCTATACGCATCTACCGTAAAATTTTCTAGCAACCAATGGTTCGCGAGTATTACTCCATCTGCTCCGTTCTCCAATACTGCGGTCGCGAGCGAATCCACGTCATATCCAACTACTAAACCTTTCAATTCCCAACCTGTTTGATCCGCTAACTCCCGCCCTTTCGATAGCATCTCTAGAGAGACATTCTCGATTTTCCCTTTGGTATGTTCAATATATACGAGAATGATTTTTGATTCTTCTTCAACACCATAGATTGACTTAACCATGAATGCCTCTTTGTTATCCCTTACAAAGCTTTTACAACAAGCTCAGCAACATCTAAAACTTGCATCTCACATTCAGGTATAGATTTCAAACTGTCTTCTAGACATACAACACAGAAAGGGCATGCAGTAATTAAGGTGTCGGCATTCGTTTCTAATGCCTGTTGAACTCTGGAATCAGAAAATCTCTCGCCAGCTTTTGTTTCCAACCACATTCTTCCTCCCCCACCACCGCAGCATAACCCATCTATACCAACCTCTGTCATTTCAATAAGCTCGATTCCTGGGATTGCATTGATTACAGTCCTCGGTGCATCATATACTTTGTTATGTCGACCTAGATAGCAAGGATCTTGATATGTAACTCGTTTTCCTATCGTTGTCGAGAAAGATAAACGACCATCCGATATCAACTTCTCGACATATTCAGTGTAATGAATTGGTTTTATCCATCCATCTACAGCTGGATAATGATTCTTGAAGACATCATAACAATGAGGTGAAACTGTTACAACATCTCTAACGCCGCGATCACGAAACAACTTCGTATTATTCAACACAATCTCATGAAAATACGGCAAATGACCAACACTTAGGGCAGACTCCCCACAACATGGTTCATTCTCTCCAAGATAACCATATTTAACAGCTGATTCATGAAATATTTCAACCAAAGCTAAGGCAATCTTTTGAGCTCTCCTGTCGTATGAAGATGTACAACCTATATATAACAAAATCTCATGATGATCAGGATCAAATAACGGTACGTGTTGGCTCCCAATCCAGTTCTCACGTTGAGATGGTGGCTGGGACCAAGGGTTATTATTCCAATAGATCGACCACAATAAACTTGGCAACCCAGCCTGAACTGTATGAGCATCCCACGCAAGCAATCTTAAAGCGCGAATAATCTTAGCCACATCCACACCACGGGGGCAATATGCATTGCATTGACCACATGTAGTGCATAACCACAAGTTTTCATTTTGATCCTGAATCCCGATTTGCGCAGATCTTATGAGCGCTCTTACAGATAGTGACTCTCCACCAAATAAACCCCAAGGGCAAACCGCGGTACATACACCGCATTGATAACACGAGGACACATCTCCTTCTGTTAATTCCTGTAATTGATCCCATAGAGAATCATCGACGATATAGATATCATCCTGTGATGGAATCTTAGAAAGATTCATCAATGTTCTCCTCGAATCTCGACCAAGAAACCGTTCAATTTCTTGAAGATGCTAAGTTTGTGCTTGTTTTGATAGATGAATATCGGTTTCTTCATTTAGCAGTTCCTGGTTGTAACGTTTAATTACCTGATCCATCTCTGCAATTTTTTCAGCGAACTCTTTTCCTTCAGCGGCGGAAATCCATCTGAGCTGTAATCTCTCAGGATCAATACCTTTACGCCTCATTTTCCGCTGCCAGTGCTGGAAACGTTTTTGAGTAAGTTTGTTTGCATAGTTATAATGGCAGTCTGAACCGGTGTCTGTCAAACGACACCCGGTAACTAATACTGCTCCGGCCCCACTCTCAAAAGCATGGACGATAAAATCTTCTTCAAATCGAGCAGAACACATCGTACGGATAATGCGGGCGCTGGATGGATATTGACGTTTCTCAATCCCAGCTAAATCTGCTCCAGCATACGAACACCAATTACAGGTGAAGACCAGGCATTTTTCTCCAGCCTTTGAAGCCAGGGCAGCATCAATTTGTGCTACGATTTGTTTTTTCGTGAAATAGGGCATATCCAGGGCATCAAAATTACACTCCGCAGCACATGTTCCACAACCCATACACGCTGCTTCAAGGATCTCGATCGTACCCCCTTTGCCAACAGGACCTCTCTGTTCAATCGCGGAATATGGGCATACCTTAACACAACGCATACATCCGATACATAATTCAGGAGTGAATTGCGCTGTCAAAGGTTCTTTTTCGATGCTTCCACGAGCCAGCAATGCCCCCGCCTTGCCTGCAGCAGCTAACGCTTGCGCGATCGATTCACGCACATCCTTCGATCCCTGGGATGTTCCAGCCAAGAAAACCCCCTGCACAGCTGTCTCTGCTGGACCAAGCTTAGGATGCAACTCCATAAAGAATCCATCTTCACTACGTGCCAGTTTGAGTTGTTCTGATAAGTTATTTTCAGATGGGAAAAGGCCTAAAACCAGCACTAAGAGGTCAGTCGGCACCTGAATTTTTACGCCAAGCAAATGATCGAAGAAAACAACAGAACCATCCTTGAATTCAACTGTATCTTGAGGAGTTTGAATAGGGTCATATCGGAAGAACCGAACACCTGCCTCCATCGCCCGTTCATATAGCTCCTCTGCCTGGCGACTGTAGGTTCGGATTTCTCGATAAAGAACTCGCACTTGCTTACCAGCTTGCCTGAGCTTTAATGCTTGGCTTATCATGGATGTACAGCAGTACCGTGAACAACCTTTCTCCTGTTGTCTTGATCCCACACAGGCAATGAACGTAATTCGTTCTTCATCCGGCATTCGTTCAGCAAGCATAAGGTCCAAATCAAGATTTGTTATGACATTAGGTGTTTCACCATATCCGAATTCATTTGCCGAATAAGGACTGGAGCCTGTGGCTACGATGATTGCTCCAACCTCTAAATTCGTGCCATCGCTGAGGTGTGCATTAAAATTCCCAACTACACCTACAACTGACTCAACCTGTGTGTGAGGGTAAATATGAACGCCAGCTTTGTCTAAATCATGAATCTTCGCTTTGACAAGGTCACTTGCTTTAATTCCTGCTGGCGCAATATCATCTAATCGATTTAACAAACCTCCAAGAGAATCCGACTTCTCAATGAGGTATGTTTCAAACCCCTGGCTAGCGAGGGAGGCTGCTGCAGTCATGCCCGCTATTCCCCCACCGATCACGATCGCAGATTGATAAAGAGGGAGATGGGATATTTCGAGAGGATCAAGCTGGCGCGCTTTCTCGACAGCCATTGAGACCATGTCCATAGCTTTTATAGTTGCTGCCTTATGCTCACTCTTGTGCACCCATGAATCCATATTGCGGATATTAGCCATCTCCATAAGATAAGGATTTAAACCAGATCGAATTAAAACCCCTCGAAAAATCGACTCATGCGTTTTGGGAGAACACGCTGCGATAACAACCCGATTGATCTCCTTATCCTTTATCGCATCCTCAATCTCTTTCTGGGTATTTCCAGCACAAGAGAACATCTGATTCGATGCATACACAACACCTGGGATGTTTTTGGAGAATTCCACGACTTCTTCAACATCAATGACACCTGCGATATTACTGCCACAATGACAAACAAAGACACCAATCCTTGGAACATCAATATCAACAATCGGTTCGACTTTAGGTTGTTGTGGCCAATATTTTTCTGTAAGATGAGCCATTGAAAGTGAGGCCGCACCACTACCTTCAGCAACGCTATCAGGAATATCTTTAGGGCCTGAAACACAACCAGCGGCAAAGATTCCAGGTCGAGTAGTGGTTATCAAACCACCTTGAATTTCTTCACAACGAATAAAGCCATCATCATCCAGCTCCAAACCCAGACATTCTGCCAACTCTGCTAGACTCTCAGAGGGTGTCACTGCATTGGCTAGGACTACCAAATCATAATCTTCACATACACGCTTGCCCTGAGATAAATTTTCATAGAGTACGCTGAGCCCACCGTTCGTATTAGGCTTTATTCTCGCCGGTCGACCTCTCACGAATCGTGCACCTTCATCCTGGGTTCGAGACCAGAAGCCATCAAAGCCTTTACCATATGCCCGCACATCCATATAGAGTACAGTGACATCATTGATACCGTGGTCAATGGCTTGATAGGCATGTTTGATTGAATACATGCAACAAAAACGAGAGCAGTAACGATAATGTCTGTAGTCTCTTGAACCTACACAAAGTACAAATAATATATTCTTTGGATGCTCCCCATTCGAAGGCTTGATGATATCTCCCCCCGACGGCCCCGCGGAATTTATCAAACGCTCAAACTCCAATGATGTCAGGACATCGGGATGACTACCGTATCCATACTCCATCATACGCCTCGGATCGAACATATCGTACCCAATTGCCACAATAATCGATCCAACCCGCCGTGACTGAGTACATCCCTCTGGCATTAAGAAATCGATCGCCCCAGGTGGGCACATCTGCACGCACTGGTTGCACGGTAAATAATTTGGAGGATCGTTCAAACATTGCTCGATATCTACCAAGTAAGTGCCTGGCACGGATTGGGGGATAGGTGTATAGATTGCCTTCCGAGCAGCCATCCCAGAATCGTATTCATTGGGAAGGATTACAGGACAAACATCTGTACAATCTCCACAACGGGTACAAGCATCGGTTACAAACCTGGTTTTTTGTTCTATGGTTACGATAAAATCTCCTGGACTGCCCTCGACTTGAACAACTTCTGACAGCGAAAGGATTTCGATGTTTGGATGCAAATCAACCTCAGACATCTTAGGAGCTTCTATGCAGATTGAACAGTCAAGTGTAGGAAAATTCTTGTCCAGCACAGCCATGATTCCCCCAATCGTTGCCTCTTTTTCAACAAGAACCACCTTCACACCAGCTTCAGCGAGATCCAAGGATGCCTGAATACCTGCAATGCCTCCACCAATCACCAGCACTGAGTCACTCACTATTACTTCTCCTGACCTGTCTCACACAGAAGCATCTTCAGCTCTTTCTTCGATACATGCATATTCAAATCCTATTTGGAAAGCTTCAATATTTAGATCGACAATTTGTGGCTTCATTGAATTTTTTATCGCCTTCAAGACAGCTTGCTGGCTGACCAATCCGGTAACCCCTGTGAAAAATCCCAACATAACAATGTTTGCAACAATACGTTTGCCTAATTCCTCCGCAAAACGGGTTGCCGGGATCATGATTGTTTCATCAGCAGGATCTGCTGTAACCAAGTCCTCATCAATCAGAATTGACGCCCCCTGTTTAGCAGTTTTGCTGAATTTTGTATAGGCTTCTTGCGACAATGCCACCAAAACATCCGGGTGTTGTACAAACGGGTAATCGATGGGCTCATCCGAGACTACAATATTCGCACTGGAGGCACCCCCTCTTGCTTCTGGACCGTAAGATTGGGTCATTACAGCGTCATACCCATCAAATAAAGCAAACGCTTTGCCTAAAATGAAGCCAGCTAGAACAATCCCCTGGCCCCCAAATCCGGCAATGCGGATTTCTTTTCTCATCCAACAGCCTCTATACGTACAGATTGGTATGGTGGTTGATATCTCTCGATAAACTTACCTACGTAGATAGGCAGATTTTCTCGCAAATCTATACCCAGCTCATCGGCACGAACATCGCCGTCCGATACAAGGACGCATCTTTCTTTATATAAGAACATCTCCGCCAAGCCATCTTCAATACGGTTAGATTTCCCAAAACCAATTGGACATGGAGCTAAAACTTCAATAAACGTAAAACCCGGTTTTTTAAAAGTGTATAAAATGTCGTTGCGAATTTGCCGAACATGCATAGTTGTCCAACGGGAGACATAATTTGCACCAGCGGCAGCCAACAAATATGGAAGATTAAACGGCAATTCAGGATTACCATATGGTGCTGTAGTTGCTCTTGCTCCCTTCGGTGTGGTTGGTCCCGATTGACCACCCGTCATGCCATAATTAAAATTATTTATGCAAACCACTTTAATATCTACATTTCTCCGGGCTGCATGGATTAAGTGGTTTCCACCAATCGCAGCCAAGTCCCCATCACCTGAAAATACAGTGACCATCAATGCTGGATTTGCCAATTTTAGTCCAACCGCAAAGGGTATCGCTCTACCGTGTGTTGTATGATATGAATCAATATTCATATAGCCAGCAACCCTGCCGGTGCAACCGATACCTGAGACCACAATTTGTTGATCGACAGGAATATCAGAATCTAAGATGGCTTGAGCATAACATCTCATAGCAATCCCAATACCGCAGCCTGGACACCAAATATGTGGCATACGGTCAGAGCGGATAATCTCATCTAAAGGATGTTTCTCAGCAATTTGGGCAGTACTCATTCAGCCACCCCTAATATAGCTTCAAGAATGGGTTCAGGCGAAATCATCCTGCCACCTGCATGGTAAACACCTTTAACGGAGCGTTTTACACATCGTTCTACTTCAAGGCTGATTTGCCCAAGATTCATTTCAGCAACGATAAATTTCTCCACGTTCTCGGTTAATTCATGAAATATATCAATCGGAAATGGCCATATAGATATTAGCCTTAACATACCGACCGGAATTCCCTGTTCACGGGCCTCCCGGACTGCATGCCTGGCTGACCGGGCAGTACAACCATAGGATATGACAACGATCTCTGCATCCTCAAGATAATACCCCTCGGTCCTGATGATATCACTGCGGTTAAGCATAACCTTATCTATCAAGCGTTTGACAAGCTTGTCATGAGTCTCCGCTGACATATCTGGATATCCAAGTTCATCGTGTGTTAGACCCGTGAAGTGAACTTTATACCCATCTCCCGCGTGAATCATTGGAGGTACCATGTCAGGATCATTGACCATAAATGGGCTCGTGGCTTCGCCAGGAGTATCATCAGGATGTTTTCGCTGCCAGGTTTCAATTTCTTCCATTGAGGGAATCTCAACCCTTTCGACCATATGACCAACGACTTCATCTGCCATCAGCAGTACTGGAACACGAAAACGATCCGCAATATTGAAAGAATGAATTGTCAGATCAAACATCTCTTGTGGAGATGCGGGGGCATAGGCTACAACAGCATAGTCTCCATGCGAACCCCATCGAGCTTGCATAATATCCGACTGCCCCGGCATTGTGGGTAACCCTGTTGACGGTGACCCTCGTTGAACATCAATTACTACACAAGGGATTTCCATCATCACCGCTAAACCGATATTTTCCATCATCAGGCTAAGCCCAGGTCCAGATGTAGCAGTCATCGCTCTTACACCAGCAGCTGATGCGCCAAGTATTGAAGCCATACTGCCTAACTCATCTTCCATCTGTATGAAGACTCCACCTACTTCAGGGAGTCGTCGTGACAAACGTTCAGCGATCTCTGTTGATGGAGTGATTGGATACCCACCAAAGAACCGGCATCCTGCAGCAAT
>Ga0209536_100010854_pt1 | contig 13392 bp, 10 predicted proteins | sample DeeMarSeWOR28_12_FD_187461 | JGI IMG/M metagenome (GOLD analysis project Ga0209536, IMG submission 187461) | Marine sediment microbial communities from White Oak River estuary, North Carolina - WOR-2-8_12 (SPAdes) (version 2) | ecosystem: Environmental > Aquatic > Marine > Intertidal zone >...
AAAACGGATGTGTGCCTCTCGTGGCCTGGCCACTCTTGATGATGCAGCTTCGTCTGTGGCGCTACTGGCGAGGCGTATTCGATGTCGTGGTCGCTAATAGCCGGGCAGTTGCAGGGTGGCTGGAAGTGTCCGACATCAGTCCTGTTGAGGTGATCTACAACGGCTTAGTTGCATGTGCGCAACGGCCTCCGTTAGGAGATCCGCCGACTATCGCGTTCTCGGGTCGTTTGGCGCATGAGAAGGGGGTCGATATCCTGTTGGATGCTTTCAAGCTCGTCATTCAGTCTCTGCCAGGGACGCAGTTGATCATTGCCGGCGAGGGACCGGAGAGTCGCCGATTGCGGGGAATCGCGCAACAGCTTGGCGCGAAAATCGACTTTCTCGGACACCAGCCACGCGAGACAATCGAACGTCGTTTCGATACTGCCTGGGTGCAAGTCGTCCCCTCGCGCGGGGCGGAGGCATTTGGAAACGCGGCGGCTGAAGCGATGATGCGGGGCACAGCCGTCGTGGCCAGCGCGAACGGAGGCTTCACGGAATATGTGAAGCACGAACACACGGGACTTCTGGTGCCGCCCGGGGACCATGCCGCCCTCGCCAAGGCGTTACTAAAGGTCCTCAGCGATCGGGATTATGCCGAATTCCTCGGACAGGCCGGACGTCGCTTCGCACTCAAGACGTTCGATTATGGCCAATTTCTCGATCGTTTCGTCGCCATCTATGAGCGATTGATCAGGAGCCGACCCACAAACCCTGAACCCAATCTCCGTCATTAATCACCGGCGTTGTCTCCATTGCTGCCTCCCTGAACGGGTGCAATCGCATCGGCACACTTGGCAATGCGAATCGGTCGGCCAGTGCTGGCGGATTGAGTCACCGCAAGTGCCACCCGGGTTGCCTCCCGGCCGTCGGCAAAGCTCGCACCTTCCGGTTTGCCGCTTTCAATGGCCTGGAGAAAGCCGGTCCACTGATTGCGGTACGCGTTCGCGTAATATCCCCCCAGTGGAACCGCCCGGGCTGTGCGGAGTAGACGACCGGGTATCGATTGGGTCTTCCACCAGAGCTTTTTCACTCCTTTGTATCCTGAAGGATCGAAGGATAACCCATCCAGAGCGTATCCGGAGATTCGCAACCGACCGGCAGAGCCATAGATGTCGATCTCGAGGCTGTCGACTGTGCCTTGGCAAAAACCCGCAGTAGCCAAAATGCCGTTCTGCAAACGCGCTGTCACAAGTGCGGTGGTATCATGGTGACCGTTTGAGCGGCTTGTAGCTTGTACCTCATCGACCTCACTCGAAGTGAGGAAACGCCAAAGGTCATAGTAGTGCACCCCTGATTCGATCAGGACACCACCGCCTGCATTCCGGCGTGTACGCCAGGCCGGCAGATTGGCACGCCAGCGAATCCCACTGGTAAACACCGTGCGGAGCAATTCGACCGTTCCGAGCCGGCCAGCGGTCATCCACTCATGCGCCTCCCGCACGAGTCCGTGCCAACGGAGATGGAAACCGACCATGGTTGTGAGGGTCGAGGATTCAGCCGCTTGCACCAAACGAGCGCACTGATCGAGCGAGAGGGCCAGCGGTTTCTCCATGAACACGTGCTTGTTCGCGTCCAAGGCTGCCAGCCCGATGACTTCGTGCAGTTCGGGCGGGACGCAGATGGCTACTGCATCGACCGCTGGATTTTGCAACAGGTCCCGGTAGTCGTGGTACCGGGCGGGAATAGCATAACGATTCGCGACTGCGTTTAGCGCTTCCGGCGTTGTGCCGGCAATAGCTGTCACACGGACACCAGGCAAATCTCTTAACACGGGCAGGTGAAGCCGTGAGGCCACTCCAGCATATCCGATGACACCTACACCGATCGATATCATGCGTTCCTGTCGGGATCGTCTGGTGTTTCTTTATCCTGGTTCAATCCTGGGACTGTGGATGCAGACGTTAGCGTTTTCGGATCCGTGCCTGCTAACTTGAACTGATCATGAGACAAGGGTATTCTGTCGCCGTTCGGACTGATGCGATGACGCCCATGAATCAGAAACGTGAAAACAGTCCACTCGTGATTCTCGTCTTTGACGCGGGCGACGCCGTATTGATTGAGCGGTGGGCTGATGAGGGGCACCTGCCGACCATTAAGGGACTGCTTGAGCGGGGTATTCAAAGTCGACTCACCGGGCCAGAACTTGTCAGCGAAAACGGAATTTGGGTCTCCCTGTTCTCCGGCTTGTCTCGTGCGCAACATGGATACTACTACTGGCGTCCGCTCAAGCTGGGCACCTATGAACTGGAACTCTCCAACCAACGGCTCGACCGGGCAGTGCCTTTTTGGGGATACTTGCGCCATACCGGAATGCGGGTCGCCGTCGTCGATGTGCCGGAAACACATTGCATAGAAGGAGTGCCTGGCGTACAGGTGGCCAATTGGGCGCCACACAACCCGCGCTTCGCCGGTTATTCGATCCCGGCGTCGTTGTTTGCCGATCTGCGCAGGCAATTCGGAGCGCCTCTCGGTGTGGAAGAGCAGGTCGGAAGCACCCTTGACGAGGATGTGCAGATTTACGGGGGCTTGTTGAAGCAGATCGAACAGAAAGCCGCATTCTGTCATCATCTGCTTTCCCGCGATCGGTTTGACCTGGTCGTCCTCGGATTTCACGAATCCCATATTGCCGGTCATCAATTCTGGAAGTATTCTGATCGATCCAGCGCACCGGTGAACAGTGGCGGTCGTCTGACGCACGCGACTCGCGATGTGTATCAAGCGATCGACAGGGTCTTCGGTGACCTTCTTGCACGATTACCGCAGGATAGCACGGTGGTTGTCGTTTCGAATATGGGGTTACAGGAGGATTATCCGAACCTCGAACTGACGCAGGCCTTCTGCCGCCAACTCGGCTATCACCGGATGCGACAGCATGTGGACTCATGGCCCGCCATTCCTCGCCTGGCCCGGCGCATGATACCGCAAATCTGGCAACGAGCCATCAGCGACAGGTTGCCGGACGCTTTTCATGGCCGGATGTTGTCCCGGGAATGGCTCGGGGGCACCGACTGGTCATCAACGACTGTGTTTCCGATACCGTCTTATTTTCTGGGATTTCTGCGCGTCAATCTTCGCGGTCGGGAGCCGCAAGGCGTCGTCGAGCCCGGCTCCGACTATCGGCAACTGTTGGAGCGAGTCGAAGCCGACCTGAAGTGCCTTACCGATCCGGTAAGTGGCAGATCTGCAATCCGTTTTATTGCTCGCACCGTGGATCACTACAATATCGAGCCCCATGAATCCCTACCGGATATCTTCTTTGACTGGGCACCCGCCCCCTACCCGAAACGGTGCGTCGAACATCCACGCACGGTGCTGGAACAGAAGGACCTGTTCTTCAATCGCTCCACCCGGCACGATCTTTGTGGATTTTTCGCAGCTGCCGGGCCTGGCATTACCGGTGGGAGACGGATTTCCAACTTGTCCGTGCTTGATGTCGCACCCACCTGTCTGCGCCTGATGGGCCAGATGGTTCCCGAGTCGATGCAGGGCGCCGTTGCTTCAGAGATCCTGGACAAAGGATCGGAGTCCACTTCTGCTGCACACTGTTCGAAAAACCCCCGTGTTAAATAGGCGTTTGAACAAGGAGCACATTTGGAGGAAGAGAGCCGAAAAGCGACAAAGAAGAAAAGAGAGACAACTATCCACGCGCATGAGTCTCCTATAAAAGAGGGGGATAGGGCGCTTTACAACAAGTTGGCCAATCCCCTCTGAATCAATCTCTGGAAAAACGGGAAAGAGAGATTCTCTGTGAAGTCCAAAATTCAGACTTTTTTGACGTAGGCTTTATAGATTTTTTTGTCTGCCCCGTTCTCTTCTTCCATGCCGACCATGTGATGGCCGGTGGTTTCGCACCAGGCCGGCATATCTTTTTTAATCCCTTCGTCGTCTGAAATGACTTCCAGCACTTGCCCTGGCAGAAGTTCTTTGATTTTTTTTGAGGTCAGAATGATGGGCATCGGACAGAAATACCCCAATGTATCGAGTTTCACATCGGCTTGCATGATCGGGCTTCCTTTTTCTTGGAATGTTAGATAAATAAATTCACAGACCCATGGCGGGCTTCATTCAAATAAGTGGACACTCCGGCGAGTTGGTCGATCCCATCAATGAGTGTCTCTTTTGAAATGCCCATCAACCCTAAGGTCGTGGTACAGGCAATCATCTTCACTCCAAGATCCTGCGCGGTTTCCATCAATTCGGGTATGCCGGGCATGCGATTATCTTTCATGACTTTTTTCATCATGGTGGTTCCGAGACCTCCAAAATGAAATCGAGAGAGCGGGAGACGACTGGCTCCTCCTTTGTTGAGCCAACCGAATGCGCGGCGCAGCCAGTCCTTCGGAGTGCTGCTGACATTTTCCTTGCGGATGGCGTTCAGTCCCCAAAAGGTATAAAACATGGTCACCTGCATACCCATGGCTGCTGCTCCCGTCGCAATAATCAGGGCGGCCATGACGCGGTCCATATCTCCGCTTAACACGACAAGGGTGACTTTATCAGGTTTGGTTTCTCGAAGTTCGGCAAGGGCGGTAGCGGGTTCAACGTTGGTGGCGTTCATAATATCACCTTCTTGATGAGGAAAATGATGGGTAGCCTATCCGGAGTCTTCGTCATGGATTGAGTGTGCCATTATAGCAGCTCTCTGCCATCGATGGGGTTGTATTTTTTAGGGATGGCTCACCCAAGATCCCAACAAAACAGATATTTCGACTATAATATGGTAATTTTTTTGGTGTCAAGGAAAGCCACTACCCGCTTGAGCGCAAACGCGGCATGAGCAAATGGCTTCCTAGCCGTGCAGCCGGATGAAGGAAAAATCCATGAATCGGTTAGTTGAAAGTGTGCCGAATATTAGCGAAGGTCGGGATCAGTCTGTGCTCTCCAAATTGGCTGCGGGCATTCAGGCCGTCCCAAACGTGGCCTTACTGGATCTCCATGTCGACCCGGATCACCATCGGTCTGTATTCACCATGGCAGGAGATCCGGAAGCCATGGCCACCGCGCTGTTTCATTTTATCCAACAAGCAAAGGATTGTGTCGATCTTCGACCCCATCACGGACAGCATCCCCGAATTGGGGCGGTGGATGTGGTACCCTTGATTCCCTTGCATGGCGTCACGATGGAGGAATGTGCCGGCTATGCTAAAGATTTAGGCGGGCGGGTCGGACAAGAATTAGGTATTCCTGTATTTCTCTATGAACAGGCAAGCGTGATGCTCTCGCGGGCCAGGTTGGAAGCCATCCGGCGAGGAGGGGTATCCGGGTTGCAAGAACGAATGAACCATGAGGCGGGGTGGAAGCCGGATTTTGGCCCAACAGTGTTACATCCCACTGCGGGGGCGATTGCGATCGGAGCCCGTTTCTTTCTCATAGCCTTTAACGTGGTGCTCAAGAGCCAGGATCTTCAAGCGGCTCGTCATATTGCCTGCACGATTCGGTCCTCCGGGGGTGGTTTGCCTGCTCTCAAGGCCATGGGAGTGTATTTGCCGTCGAGGGAGGTGGTGCAGGTGTCCATGAATCTGACGGATTTTCGGGTCACCTCCTTGCGAGCGGCATTCCAAGCTGTGGAACGGGAATCCCATCGGTTGGGTGTGGGAATTCTGGAGAGTGAAATCGTGGGGTTGGTGCCTCAAGCGGCATGGGATAAGAATTTGCCTGGAGATCTTAAGTTACGCAATTGGGCTCCCGATCGAATTTTGGAGACCCGCTTGGTGCAAGAGCATCTTTTTTCGCATTAGGCGCTTCGGTACAATATACCCAAGGGAAATGTGAATTTACGAAGGGGGTTGTGGTGATGGTATAAGGATGGGGTATGGTTGTGGGTGAAAAAACATAGAACATTGCAAATGGAAAATCGATGAGTGTTTTAGGGAATACACATAAGGAGGAAGCCGATGACGGAAAATCGTGGCACAGTTCGAGATAGCAAGTTTGGTCAGCTGACGGTGAGAGCGATTATGGAAAAAGAGGTGCAGTCTGCCAACAAGGAGACCGAGGCGGAAATGTTGGCCTCGTATATGATGGAAGGTTTTGGGTCTATCCCGATTATCGATGGAAATAACAAGCTGCTGGGGATTGTCTCTGAATTTGACCTGCTCACTGCCCTGCGCAAAGGGAAGAAACTCAATGAAGTCAACGCCGGAGAGATCATGACAGCCAATCCGGTGTCGGTCACTCAGGATACTAACGTGATGACGCTCATCGATGTCCTGCAAAATAATCATTTGATTCGTGTGCCTGTTGTGGATTCGACCGGAAAGTTAATCGGGATTGTCGCCCGGCGGGATTTATTGCGAAGCTATTTGCACGCGATGTCGTAAGCACCCACGTGTCCTTTGGTTCTGATTGATCATGCTCTGTGCGTCCTCTCTCTTTATCATTTCTGAATCCGTATAACTCAAAAAAAGGCCCATACCGAATTTCCGGTATGGGCCCATATGGTTTCTATAGTAGTATTTTAATAACTTTCAACTGATACACCTCGAACTCCCCTCGCCTCCAGTGGAGGAGAGGGTTAGGGGGCATAAGATTTGAAAGTTAAACACTATTAAGTCCGATTTACTGCCTGATCCCTTGAGCCCACGCCACGTTGGGGGCCACGTCGACGGGGGCGGGTTTCGTGCACTTTTTCCCGCGATTTCCATAGCTGATGGTCGAGGTTCTGATCGGGCATGTTCCGAACGCCGTGCCGAATTCCACGATCCCTTCCACAACCGTCAGAGTTGTTTGGCCATCCGGCTGCACCTTGAGGTCAAATTCAGTCGATTTAACGGCGGCGGTGGCCACGGGAGTTTCGATTTCCAATGGTTTTGGCCCTCCCATGGTTTTGACCCACACCTCTCCCGTTGCCAGACGTAATATTCTGGTAATTCCTTTGTCGCTTTCCCATCGGGAAAGAATAAGAAAGTCGGTGTCTTCGTTGAGGGCCACCTGAATGCCATTGGTAAATTCCATTAACCCCTGACTTCCCTTCCCGGTTTTGACCCTGTCCCCTTCGTATAACGGAAGAGACCCTTTGCCCTCCAGCTGTTCCTGAATCCCATCGGTTCGAAACACCGTGAACTCTCCAACGGCATTAATGGCATTGCCCACCAATACTTCTGCCGCGTGAACCTGAGATGTTGAAAGAAAGCCCATACACATCGCTATGCCACATATTCCGGAAAGGAGTGGGCGAGTCAAACGTGGAAGCGTGTCGGGTGAAAAAACAGTACGGTTATTTTTCATGTGAGCCTCCTCTTGGCATCATTGAGAAAATAGACAATGAGTGATCGTGATGGGATTGCTCCTGCCACGTGAATGCTGCGTTAACGGGATGCTACCACTCGAATGGGTTTTCTCCCGACGGGAAGCGTGGCGAGGACCTGGCTGGTTCCCGTATCAACAACCATCACATTATTTGATTTCGTGTGCCCAACGTAGATTCGCGTGCCGACGGCATTGGCCCAAATCCCGTTCGGGCCGTCTCCCACGTCAATTTGTTCGCGAATGGAAAGTGTCGGGGAGGTGGCATTGACCACGACGACTTTATTCAGTCCGGTGACGGTGACATAGGCATTAGGACCGGCTGTGCCCTTCAAGGCAAACGCGATTTGTTGGGGGGCCGGTCCCACTTCGATGGTCGTGGCGATTTCATTCGTGGCTGGATCGATGACATAAATGTCATTACTGCCGGTGTTGGTCCCCCAGATTCGGCCATCAGGCCCTAAGGTTAAAAAGTGAGGATTCGGGCCGACCGGAATTTGCTTGATCACTTGATGGGCTGTTGTGTCGATGACGTTGACCATTTTGTCTTGTGTGCTCACATAGGCAAATTTGCCGTCCCGGGAAAAGGCAATCCCCATCGGGCCTTTGCCTACGGGAATGGTGCCGAGAATGCGGTAAATGGACGTATCGATAATGGAGATGGTGTTGTCGGCCATATTGGCCACCCATGCATGTTTATTGTTGTTGGTGAGTGCCACCACATGCGCGCGCGTGCCGGTATAAATAGATGCGACAGGCTTACGAGACTCGGTGTCAATGACCGATACCCTGCCGTTGGCCAGATTCGTCACCCAGAGTTGTTTCCCGTCACGACTGAGGGCTAAATCGTGGGGACCGTAGTTAAGCGTATCAATATCCCCAATGACTTGATAATTGTCTCCGTCAAGAACGGTTACGGTATTCGAACTTTCATTAGCGGTATAGACCCGGGTGTTTAGGCCTTCAGGTTTTGCGGGTGGCATGAAGACAGAGCAACCTGTCAGGTGGGCCAAGGCGAAAAGGGCCACACCGGTTAAGAGGGGGGTGGTCAAACGTAACTGGTGATTCATAAGATTATTCCTCCTACACTGGGGTGAAAAGAATAGGGCTGTTAGAATTGTGTCCGTCCAAGAATCAATTGTCCTTCAACCTCACCCTTTTTGACCGGATGTTGGTTTTGGCCGGTAGCCTCGGGGACATGGGTGGAAAGATAGGAATAGGCTTCGTCAACGGTCACGATGCTATCCCCATCCACATCCGCTTTTCCCTTCAGCCCTTCGAGTAAATAGTAAGTAAAAACGCCGTGACCCAGATCATCGCGTTCCTCACTCACTTCTCCAGCACGGCTGGCTGTCAGCACCACCCGCCCTTTGCCTTTGGATAGACGATTTAAAAATCCATCCGAGAGAGTAGCACGACGGGCGACTGTGGAAAATGTCCGGCCGGCCGTGGCCCCACTATAACAAGAATCCGTTATGAAAATGACCCTTTCTGCCGACAATCGATGGAAAATGGTTTCGACCTCCCGCATGGGCAACCCGGTAGTATACAAATCCTGGGGATCGGCATCATAGGGAATGAGATATTTTTCCAGCCCATCGCCGTCCGGGCTGGAGGCATCCGGTTCCGGGGCTCCATGACCGGCATAATAGATAATGACGGTGTCTTTGGGGCCCGCTTTGCGTTTTAAGTCGGTACCCAATGACCGTTTCAGGTTAAACAGCGTGGCTTGCTCATTGGTTAAGAATGTCATGTGATCGGGTGTGACCCCCACATTTTTGATGAGATAATCGTGAAAGGCCAAGGCGTCTTTATCCGCGTATTTCAACGAACGAACGGTCTTATATTGTGAAATGCCGATCACCACGGCCCAAATCTGTCCCCTGTTCACCTCGCGTGTCACCCGAAGCGTTCGAGTGGAAGCGAGTTGGTCACCGTCATAGGCTGCCACCGTGATGATATTTTCTCCCTCACGAAGTAGAACCGATTCTGAAAATTCCAAGGTGGATGGCCCTGAATCCTTGGAAGATACGACTGCGATTCCTCGTCCCTGCCGTCTGGCCAAGAGTTCATCATTGACCCGTACCTCGATTCGAGCAATGCCGCGGTCGCTGGCTGCCGCTCCGACCAGTTGTACCCGGTCAATTTTTATGACTTGTTGATCATACGGAGTGGCCAAGGCTATCGCCGGAGGTGTTTTGGCTGAAGCCTGTGACTCGTTCATTTTTTCCAATTTGGTCTGCAGATGGGCCATTTCCTGTTTGAAATTCCGCAGGGCCTTCTCTGCTTGTTCCCGTTGCGCCTGCTCCTCTTGAAGGTGTTCACGCATGGTGGACAGTTCGCTCGATTTCGTATTGGCCGTGGCTTCAAGTTGGGCCCGGAGCTGTTGCGCCTCCTCCTCCCGTTTGCGCAAGGCCTGTGCAATCTGTTCCCGCTCCGTCCGTTCCCGCTCTAATTGTTCCTGTGTGGTGGAAATTGCGGATTGTTGGGAGGCGGTCATATACTCCAATTTTTTCTGAAGACCGGCCATTTCCTGTTCGCGCTGATTCAAGGTGTGTTCGATGCGTGCCCGTTCTTGTTCGGCTTGTTGGAGCTGTTCTGAAAGGGTAATGAACTGGGCTGCCTTATTGGCTTCCAGCCCCTGGATCATGGGAATGGGCATCTCGCCTTTGATTGATGTTTGGAGCGTGGCGACTTGTTGCTTGGCAATCCAGCCCGTTTCTTTCTCCGACAATTGGATCCGGTACCAGTCGCCAAGCTCTCCGGTCACGGATAGTGCTTGCGCTTTTTCAACCGTGGCAATCACGGAACTTTCTGCCCCGGCTCCGCTGAGTAACGAGGCGTGGTCCTGGTTCACCGTCACAATTTTATTGGTGGCGATAATCTGTTGCGGAGGCTTGGTGTCCACGACCAGATCGACCTTTTCGTTCAAAAAGACATTCTGAGTTTTTTCCTTAATGAATAATCCAAACCCGAGTTCCGGATTCGGATAATCGGGCCACACCGTAAAACTGATGCGCCCCTGTTTGGTGCCATCCGGCTCCAGCTGACCGAATCGAATGATTTGAGGCCGTATGTCCAGGTGTTGCCCTTCCTGATTGGCTAATTCCACCCAGGTATCTTTTGCCGGAACCGTGCCCACATTTTTAATGGTCAACAAGAGGTCAATGGCTTCACCTTTTTGAATTCGACCATCGCCATTGCCCACCGATTGCCCGGTGCCGTTATCAAGGATTTGGTAATTGTAGGCTAACCGCGGCCGGGGAGGGCCGGAGAGCGTGATCAAGGCCTTGAGCGGGTCTGGCACAAAGCCGTTATATTCTTCGAAGTGAATATCTAAAGGAATTTCTTCGGTTGTCATGTCTTTGGGAATGTTGACTTTCAAGGTTTCCGACTTTGATTGGCCGGCCATAATTTTCCCAAAGTAAAAGGTCCGTCCATCAAGCAGGGGATTTGAGCTGCTGGTTTTGGCCAGGAATCGATACAGGGGGCCTTTTCCGCTATTGGAGATACGGAGGTCCACGGTCAGTTCATCACCAGGTTTGATTGCATGGGGCTGAATCGTGAAATCTGCTTCCGCATGCGGGGGAGGGACAGGGGGCGGGCCCACATCGGCATCTCTGGGGATCACCGATGATGCCTCGGATCGAGCCACGGGTGTCTGAGTGATGGTCGCCGCTTGAAGTTGGACGGTTTGATCTCGGCCCCCGGTGGCCATGAACGCTCCGTCGTGTGCCAGAGCCAGAGCCCACACCGGACCCTTGTGATCTGAAAGGACTCCTAACGACCGACTCGTGGCACTGTCCCAGAAACGCACGGTCCCATCGCTTCCTGCCGAGATCACGGTATTCCCATTTGCCGTAAATCCGACCGCGTTCACGTCCCCGGCATGGCCGAGAAGGACACCTCGTTCACGGCCGGTTCGGACATCCCAGAGTCGGATTGTGCCATCGGCGGATCCACTGGCCAGCAAGGACCCGTCTGGAGAAAACGCGATGGAGAGCACAGCTTTGGCATGTCCCGAAAAGACGGTCTGTTGTTGACCGCTGGAAGGATCCCAGATGTGCACATGGGTATCGCTACTGCCGGTTGCCAGGACCGATCCTAAAGGGGAAAAGGCCACGGCATAGATGATGCCGAAACCACTTTTCATGGCCTTTAATTCTTTGTTGGCTTTCCAATCCAACAATCGGAGGCTGCCTCCGTCTCCCGTACTTGCCAGGATTTCGCCATCGGGGGAAAAGGCCACTGCCCGGATATTCCCAAAAACCGAACTGAACGAGGCTGCTTCTTTTCCTGTTTGAAGATTCCAAACACGGGTCGTTTTATCGCTTGCTCCGGAAGCGAGAAAATTTCCTCTCGAGGAAAATGCCAAGGTCCGGACAGGAGCGGTATGCCCTTTAAGAATGGTTTGGAGACGGCCTGTCTGTACGTCCCACAGCCGGATGGTCTGATCCCCGCTTCCCGAGGCTAACACTTGATTGGTGGGATCAAAGGCCAGTCCGAAAATTTCTCCCTGATGCCCGGTGAGAGTCCTTCTAGAGGGAGACATTCCATCTGCGAAGCAAGGTAGGACCGAGAAATAGCTTAAACAGAACAGGAGAAACGTTACTCTAAGGAAAGCTTGGGAAATTATTGGTGGAGGGTATGGGGGCACGGTCGTCATGGTCCAATATTCACTCATAAAAATGGTATCACAGATGTTATCCAGTCTGTCGGACGGCGGGACTCAACGGTTCACCTGCTGAAACTCCTTTCCTGGGGAAAATACGGTTGGTGGTTCACAGGAGCACCTATTATGAAAGGGGAAATTTCTCAGGAATCCTCTTCCCAATGCCTCATCTTAAAGAATGACTCTTATCAATCGCTAGGGGATCCCCCATTCAGGGGGGGCCATAATATCAGCAATATCCCCACTCAATTTGCTGCCTTGCACTCAACACGATCGGCTGCTGTGCTCAATGAAGGGATAAAATGGGGAGATGTGGTAGAATTTTGTGCAGCGGGTGGCAAAGAGAAAAGGTCTCCCTCGTTAATAATGTTCTTACGTCGGGTGAAGCAGAGACACCTTAAAAGGAATGCTTTCCCTTGAATAACTAATACACCGCGAAATCGTATTCCAGGTTTTCGCGGCGGGCGGTGGGGTTCTGGCCTCCATTGGTCAGCTGTTGGACCTGCTCGATCACGAAGGCTTGTAACTCGCTGACCATAATCCGGTCGTCCTCGTTTGTATCGGCCTTCCCGTTTTTTAATCCATGAACAATTGCATACGTAAAGACCCCGTTGCCCCATTGTGGGCCTTCCAGACTGTATTCATTCCCGCTTGAGCTGGAAATGACCGAGGCGCCCGTGCCATGACGGAGATCGGCAAACCAATCCTGTTGAAAGCGTACAACATCCGGAGACAGGCGGCCGGCTCCTTCCTCGTTGCCAGTGTCCGGCACCACGCTGATTCCTCTAGTTTCTCGAAAGCTACGCATAACCACACGCGTGGACTGCAAGGTATTTGGATCCGTCTCCTTCACGATGACGGCTTCGTCTTTGTCGATTTCTCCAGAAAAGCAGGTATCAAGGAGCAAAACTTTTTGTAAGGCCGGGATCCCGTCCAGGAGAAATTCGAATTCTTCATATGGGAGACCGTTAGCGGCCGGGTCTTGGGGATCGATATCATGCGTGCCGAAATAATAGTTGGATTGCGTATCCGTCATGCCATGGCCGGCGGCAAAGACCACCACCAGATCGTGGATGCGTGATTGCATAAGCCAGTCCTTGGCCTTCAAAATTTCCGGTCGAGTGGCCTTTTGATCGGTGAGGCTTAGAACATGGACATGGGAGTCGGTTCCGGGAGTCTCAATCGCCTGATAGACATTGGCCAGGTCCTTGGCGTCCTTGGCCGCATAGCGCAAGTTGTAAGCCGTGTTTTGATATTGCCTCACCCCGATGGTCAGGACATAGATGTCCTGGGAAACGTTTTCGGCCAAGAAGCGGGTATAGACGGTTTGTCGTAAGGATTCGGTTCCCTGCTGATTCATAACCGAGACCTGTATTTTGTTTCGGCCGGGAACAAGGGGGACGGTCACATCCTGGTCATTCGAAGGCATTTTT
>Ga0209536_100010855_pt1 | contig 13392 bp, 15 predicted proteins | sample DeeMarSeWOR28_12_FD_187461 | JGI IMG/M metagenome (GOLD analysis project Ga0209536, IMG submission 187461) | Marine sediment microbial communities from White Oak River estuary, North Carolina - WOR-2-8_12 (SPAdes) (version 2) | ecosystem: Environmental > Aquatic > Marine > Intertidal zone >...
GTCTGGTCGAACCACTGAGCGATAAGCAATGAAAAAGATAACAGTGAACCTCGGTAATAATAGCTATGAGATTCAGATCGGTGCCGGAGTGCTGGGACAAGCCGGACCCGAGCTGAGCGCAAGAGGCTTTAGCGGTCAGGCGGTGATTATTACTAACCCGTTAATCGATAACCTCCACGGTCATCGTCTCCGGGAGGGCCTCACCCAAGCCGGCTTCACAGCCAGCGTCTTACTGGTCCCCGATGGTGAGGAGCAAAAATCGCTCACGGTCGCCGGCCGGCTGTACCACGAGCTCGCGGAACACTACGTAGAACGGACAACCCCGATCCTGGCCCTGGGCGGTGGGGTGATCGGTGACCTGGCCGGGTTCGTGGCGGCTACCTACCTGAGGGGAGTACCGCTAGTTCAGATACCGACCACACTGCTCGCCCAGGTCGATAGCAGCATCGGGGGTAAGGTTGCCCTGGACCACGACCTGCTCAAGAACAAAATCGGCGCCTTTTACCAGCCCAAGCTGGTTATCTCCGACATCAGCACCCTGAAAACCCTCGACCCGAAGATACTTACCGACGGACTGGCCGAAGTCATCAAGTACGGAGTCATCTGGGATAAAACACTACTTACCTATCTCGAAGATAACCTCGGCCGGATAAAGGCGTTTGACGAAGGGGCACTGGGTGAAATTGTGCTGCGCTCGGCTGAGATTAAAGCCAGAGTGGTGGAAACAGACGAAAAAGACACCGGCTTAAGAGCGATCCTGAACTACGGCCACACCGTGGGGCATGCCATCGAGGCGGTCTCGGATTTCAAAATAGCCCATGGTGAGGCCGTGGCGCTGGGGATGATCGCCGCCGCCAGAATCTCCAACCGCATGGATATGCTCAAGACGGAGGAGCTTATCCGCCTGCAAAACCTCATCGGGCAGGCCGGGTTACCTACCAGGTTACCAGACTATCGTTTGCCCGACCTGATCCAGGCGATGAAACACGATAAGAAGGTAACCGCCGGTAAGATCAGATTCATCCTGCCCAAGTCACTGGGGAAGGTGCTGCTCACCGATAGCGTCAGTCCGTCCCTGGTGGAGCAAATCCTGTCGGGATGGAAGGAAACGGACTAACGGAAAGAAGTCGATTATGAAACCGAGAATTTGTGCCGTGATCACCAGTAATAATGAGCCAGCGATAAGAGCGGTCGAACCCTGGGTAGAACTGTTCGAGGTACGTATCGATCTCATTGGTGACGACTGGCTGAGTTTAGTCAGCAAGCTCAATAGACCCTGGATTGCCTGCGCCCGGAGCACCAGCGAAGGGGGTAAATGGGACGAGAGCGAAGCAGGCAAAATAGAGGTACTCACCCGGGCCAGCGAGCTGGGGGCAGCGATGGTTGACCTGGAACTGGCTACCGCTAACTTAGAGCAGGCGATACCGATCATCAAAAAGCGCTCCCGGTGTCTCCTTTCGGTCCACGACCTAGCCAGAACACCTCCCCTAAACCAGCTTAAGGAAATCGTGCGGCGGCAGCTAAAATCCGGCGCCGATGTCGGTAAGGTGATTACCACGGCACAGACCATGGCGGATAATCTGACCACCCTGGAACTGATCCGCGAATTTCCGAAAAACAATATAATCTCGTTTGCCATGGGTCCCCTGGGCGTGACCAGTCGCATTTTTTGCCCCCTGGTCGGGGGGTATTTGACCTATGCCGCGATTGAGGAGGGTAAGGAGTCGGCCCCCGGACAGATAACGGTAGCGCAGCTAAGAAAAATCTACGGAATGGTGCAAGGATGAGCACGAGAGCGATCTCAGGAAAGACCAAAATCTGTGGCGTTATCGGGGACCCGATTGAACACACCATGTCGCCGGTAATGCATAACACCGCCTTCAGCAAACTGGGACTGGACTACGTCTACGTTGCCTTCCGGGTTAAGGCAGCCGAGCTGAGTCAGGCGGTCGCTGGTATGAAAGCCCTGAATATTACCGGGCTAAACGTGACCATACCGCACAAGGTGAGTATTATCCCGTTTCTGGATAAACTGGACCCGCTGGCGGAGAAGATCGGCGCCGTTAATACCGTCACCAATAACGACGGAGTTCTGACCGGCGCCAACACCGACGCCAGCGGTTTTTTGCAGGCGCTGATGGACCAGGGAGTTGATCCCGCCAAGAAGCGGGTCGCCATCCTGGGCGCGGGTGGCGCCGCAAGAGCGATCTGCTTCAGCCTTGCCGAGAGAGGAGCCGAGCTCGTTATCCTCAACCGCAAGCTGGAACTGGACTGGGCCGAAAAGCTAGCCGCTGAGATCTCCGGAGCCTTCAATAAAGAAGTGCCCGCCCTGGAACTGAACGAGGCTAACCTCGCCGCCACGCTGGTAAAGAGCGAGCTACTGGTCAACGCCACTAGCGTCGGCATGATCCCCAACCCTGACCAAACTCCGGTACCGGCCAGCCTACTCAAGCCCGGCATGGTGGTCTTCGATGCCGTATATAACCCAATCCAGACCAGACTACGGAGAGAGGCGGAAGCGATCGGAGCGAAAACCATTAGCGGGCTAGACATGCTGGTCTGGCAGGGAGCGCTGGCCTTCGAAAAGTGGACCGGCCAGAAACCACCCTTTGCCCTAATGCAACAAGCAGCGATGAAGGTGTTAACCGGTCATGAAAAGTAGTATCGCCCTGATCGGGTTCATGGGGAGCGGCAAGACCAGGGTCGGCAGGGCCCTCGCCCATAAGTTGGACAAAAAATTCTTCGAACTGGACCCGATGATTGAAGAAAAAGCCGGGAAGACCATCCCCGAAATCTTCCGCGAGGCCGGTGAGATCGCCTTTAGGGAGCTAGAGATCGCGGTCACCAAGGAGGTCGCGGCGGAGAAAAACGCCGTGATTGCCTGCGGCGGCGGGGTCGTGCTGAACAAGATCAATATCGATCGACTGAAACAGGAAGCCGTCATCGTTTATCTGACCGCATCGCCCGGGGTAATCCTGAAACGAACCACCCGCGACACCGAAGAAAGACCGTTACTCAAGGTAGCCGATCCCGCCGCTCAAATCCGAAAGCTCCTAAAGTATCGCCAGCCCTTCTACGAACGGGCGGCCGATATTATCATTAATACCTCTAGACTAGATATCAACTCCGTCGTCGAGCAGATCATAACCAGGATACGAGAGCATGAAAGCACTAATCGAGCAAAGTGAGCTAAACGGCCGGGTTGTTGCCCCCGCTTCCAAGAGCTACACCATCCGGGGGCTAATGTGCGCTGCCCTGGCCCGGGGTGAAAGCGAAATCATCCACCCGTTACGCTCAGACGACACGGAAGCCGCCGGTAATGTGCTCGCCGAGATCGGAGTCCGCCTTTCCCGGGGAGAAGAACGGTGGCAGGTCTGGGGAGGCAACTTTCGTCAGCCCGAGCGGGACCTATTCTGCGGCGACTCCGCGGCTACCCTGAGATTTATGACCGCGATCGCGGCACTGGTCCCCGGCACCTGCCGTCTCACCGCCGGTCCTTCCCTGGCACGGAGACCGGTAGGTATGCTGGTCAAGGCACTAAATGGACTGGGAGTAAACTGCTCCGCCCGGGGTGAGTTAGCTCCGGTTACCGTTCACGGCGGAGGCTTTAAGGGCGGCACCACTGAGCTAGCCGGTGACATCAGCTCCCAGTTCGTCTCGGCACTACTATTTATCGCACCCATGGCCGAGAAAGAAACCTCTATCCGCCTGACCACTCCCCCGGAATCGAAGCCGTATCTCCTGATGACCCTGGCCTGCTTAGACCAGTTTGGGATTAAGGTCGCCACCTCCCCGGATTTAAGGGAGTTTCGCGCCTCACCACAGGCATACCAACCAGCGAAATATCGCGTCGAAGGGGACTGGTCCTCAGCTTCATACCTCGCGGCGCTGGGTGTGCTCTCCGGCGAAGTCACGGTGGACAACCTGAAGGGAGACAGCCGGCAGGGCGATAAGGCGGTCCTCGACTTCCTCAAGGAAATGGGGGCCAAGGTCGAGATAGACAAAGACGTCATAATCGTGAGAAAATCTAGGCTGAAAGCAATCCGAACCGATCTAGCTGATTGTATCGATTTACTACCAACTCTAGCCGTGCTGGCGGCAGTAGCCGCAGGAGTGAGTGAGCTCAGCGGGATCGAAAGAGCCCGGATCAAAGAGTCAAATCGAGTCTCGGCGGTAAGAGAAGGGCTGGAGAGAATGGGCATAAGTACTCGGGAGGAAAGGAATCGGTTAATTATCAGGGGCGGCAGGCCCCAAGGAGCGGTGATCGACGCGAAAAACGACCACCGCATCGCGATGGCTTTTACCCTGCTGGGACTAACGGCCGGCGGCACCGTGATTGAGCAGGCCGAGTGTGTCGCCAAGACATTCCCCCGGTTCTGGGAAGTGGTGAGTAACCTCGGGGGCAAGGTGAGTCTACAATGAGTAACCGCCTGGGTAAGCTTTTTACGGTCACCAGCTTCGGGGAAAGCCACGGTCGGTACCTCGGCACCATCGTTGATGGTTGCCCCGCCGGACTGGCGCTTAACGAGACGGACATCCAGCCTGACCTGGACCGCAGAAAACCGGGCTCCGGCATCGCCGCTACCCCGCGCCAGGAAGCCGACAGGGTTGAAATCCTGAGCGGCGTCTTTAACGGGGTCACCACCGGCGCTCCGATCTGTCTGGTGATCCAAAACCGCGATGCTGATTCCAGCGAATACGAAAAGACCCGGTTCCTGCCCCGCCCGGGACAGGCGGACTACACCGCCTTCGTCAAGTACGGCGGTCGGAACGATTTCCGGGGTGGCGGTAGATTTTCCGGACGGATTACCGCGACTCTGGTCATGGGCGGAGCGATCGCGAGGCAAGTCCTCAAGTTACCGGGCATCGAAATTCTAGCCCATACCGTAGCCATCGGAGGCATTCGAGCAAACCTAATGGGGCTTAGCGAGATTAGAGAAAACGCCGCCAAGGACCAGCTATACTGCGCCGACCCCAAAGCCGCCCCGGCGATGCTTAGCGCTATCGAGAAAGCCAAGCAAGCAGGGGACAGCCTCGGCGGCATCATCGAGGGTATCGCCCTAAACGTACCGGCCGGGCTGGGAGAGCCGATCTTCGACACGCTGGATGGAGAGCTGGCCAAGGCGCTACTGGTGATCCCCGCGGTCAAGGGAGTCGAGTTTGGCGCCGGCTTTGCCGCCACCGGTAAGAAGGGCTCCGAGAATAACGACCCGTTTACTGTTAAAGAGGGAAAGATAGTAACCACGACCAATAACGCCGGAGGCATTCTCGGCGGTATCAGTAACGGCATGCCCATCGTAGCCAGGGTGGCCGTGAAACCGACCCCCTCGATTGCCCAAGAGCAGTCGACCATCGATCTTAAAGAAGGTCAAGATACCAGCCTAACCATCAAAGGGAGACATGACGCCTGCATCGTGCCCCGAGCCGTCGTCGTCGTCGAAGCCATGATGGCAATCACCCTCTGTGACCTGGCCGTGAGAGCCGGACTAATCCCAAGGGTAATCAAATGAGCTTAGAAGACTTAAGAAACAAGATAGACGAAATCGACACCCAGATCGTACGCCTAATTGGAGAGCGGACCAGGATTGCTGAGGAAATCGGAGGGGAGAAAAAGAAACAGGGAAAGCAGATTAACGACCTGACTCGAGAACAAAAGGTGCTGGCTAATATCAAACGTCTTGCCGAGAGCGAAAGCGTAAACCAGGAAGTCATCGAAACGATCTACCAGCAAATCGTTAACCTCTGCCGTATGACCCAGGGCACCGAGGTAGCCTTTCAGGGGGAAGCCGGTGCCTACAGTCAGGAAGCGGCACTCCAGTTCTTCGGCCCGGCCATTATCACCAAGCCCTACGAAAACCTAGAGAAGGTCTTTAGTGCGGTGGAACAGGGTGATGCCCCGTTTGGTATCGTCCCGGTGGAGAACTCACTGGAAGGCACCATCAGTCAATCCTACGACCTGTTACGGGACTCAAATCTGAAGGTGTGCGGCGAAACCGAGCTTCGCGTCGCCCACTGTCTGATTGCCAACCTTAAGGCCAGCTTCGACTCGATAAAACGGGTCTATTCCCATCCCCAGGCGCTAGGCCAGTGCAAGAACTTCATCAAGCACCTTGGCTGTGAACTGATTCCGACCTACGACACCGCCGGCGCCGTCAGGATGATTAAAGAGCAGGGCATTATTGATGGCGGTGCGATCGCCAGCGCTCGGGCCGCCGAAATCTACCAGATGAAGATTATCGCCAGTGAAATCGAGGACTATCCGCATAACTTCACCCGCTTTTTCATTCTGGCTAAAGAGGACTCGCCCCCATCGGGAAACGATAAGACCTCAATCGTTTTCTCGGTCAAACATAAGCCCAAAGCACTCTACGACTTCATCAAGAAATTTGCCGCCAGGGACATCAACCTGACCAAAATCGAGTCACGACCCACCCGCCGCAAAGCCTGGGAGTACAACTTCTACCTTGACTTTGACGGTCACCGGGAAGACGAGGCACCCCGAGAGGTCCTGGCTAAACTGGAGCAAAGCTCGCTATTTCTAAAAATCCTGGGGTCTTATCCCAAGGCAAAGTAGGACGCCAACGAGGTAATGATGAAAGTAGCCATTATCGGTGGCTCAGGACACATGGGACGCTGGTTTGCTCGCTTTTTACAAAAAGAAGGTCACGAGGTCGTCATTACCGGGAGAAATCAAAAGAAGCTGGCCGAAGCCCAGCGGCAACTGGGAGTCGAGGCGACCACCGATAACGTAGCCGCGATCAAGCAGGCCCAGGTTATCCTACTTTCCGTGCCCATCGATAATTTTGCCCCGGTTGCGGAGCAGATCGGCTCCGATACTCAGCCCGACCAGCTTATTATCGACATCACCTCGGTCAAAGTAGCACCGGTCGCCACCAGTCACCAGAAGATAAAGCGAGGTTCAGTGCTCGGCACGCATCCCCTATTTGGACCCGGCGCCCATGATATCACCAATCGCAGCTTCATCCTGACCCCGACTAACGAGCCAGAAAAAGACCTGGCCGACAAAACTAAGGAATATCTGGAAAGCAGAGGGGCGCGGGTTACCCTGATGACGCCCGAAGAACACGATGAGATCATGGCGGTGGTTTTAGGGCTGGCCCACTTTATCGCCATCGTCTCAGCGGATACCCTGCTCAGCTTTAGCCGCCTAAAGCAAATGGGAGCAACCAGCGGCATCACCTTTAAGCTACTCTCAACCCTGGCCGAAAGCGTCATCTCCGAAGACCCGGCGCTTTATGCCTCGTTACAGATGAACCTACCCAAACTTGCCGAAATCGAAAGATCTTTTCAGAAAAAAGTAAAAGAGTGGGTAGATTTGGTCGAGCGTAAAGACCGCAAGCGGTTCACCGAAAAGATGGCGGCATTAAAAGACAAATTTTACCAGGTCAACCCCGACTTCAGTAAAGCCTACGAAGACATGTACAAGATCGTAGATGGCCTGTAAACCGGCGGGGTAACCGAGGGTTAAGCCAGATAGCTAATCTCAGACGGCGGCTTATCCTTTATGTCAAGTTCTATCCCCGCTTCCCGGAAGAGATTTAAGAACTCATCGTCATTATACTTCCCGAAGCTGACGTAGCGCTGTATCTTAGCGTTAGCCAGCATTTTGGCACACAAGATGCACGGCGTATGGGTACAGTAGATGGTACTCCCCGCCAGGCTGACTCCATGCAGACCGGCCTGCACAATTACGTTCTGCTCGGCATGGATCCCGCGGCAGATTTCGTGGCGAGTCCCCGAGGGGATATTAAGCTCGTTGCGGAGACAGCCGAGCTCCAGGCAGTCCTTGAGGCCGGCCGCGGCACCGTTATAGCCCGTGGCCAGGATGTGCTTATCCCGCACCGCCACCGCGCCCACATGGTGCCGCCGGCAGGTCGAGCGCTCGGCAACCACCGAGGCGACCTTTAGAAAATACTCGTCGATACCGGGACGCGAAGATTTTTCGTTCATGACAATCCCTTAATCACCTTGTTTACTTCGCTTTGTAAATCTTCCAAAGAAGCCTCGTTGATGACGGTGAAGTTAGCCATGGCGATGGGGCCACCCTTGTTCACGTTTTCGATCTCGGCCCAGTCCCGGCTGGCGGCCTCCGCCACGGTTAACGGTCGGCTCAAACGGCTACCCAACCGGGCATATCTCGTCTCTGGCGAGGAGTGAACCGCCACCAGATAGAGCCGATCGCCATAATAGTCCTTCAAGAACAGGTACTCCTCCCAGGAATAGAGCCCGTCGACAACGACATCGGAAGTCTTCAGTGCCACGTCAATGCGGGCCAGGTTCAACTTGGCGTAAGCCGCCATCCCGTATTCTGCCCGCAGTAGCTCCCGGATACGGCGCTCGTTCTCCTCGTTTAGCGTAAGACCCCTTTTTCGTACTTCGTCGTCGGTAATATCCCCGAATCTGACCCGGGTAAAGCCATGCTCGGTAAACACCCGGGCTACCTCAGACTTACCGGCGCCGGCCATACCGACGATCGCCACTACTCTCAATGCTTCTTTCGCACCCACATCGCTTAGTTTGATGATGCATACCCATTATAGAGAAAAAAACCACCCAACCGCAATGAAGCCTTTCCAAACCTATGCTATAATTCCGTTAAGTGATAAAGACTAATATCGCCCCAGAAATCGAAGAGCAACTACCGGCGGAACTGGCCAGCTTCATGCACCTGGCCGGGAAAACGGCCACTCAACAAGAGCAGCGCCTGTACTTGACCGGTGGGGTGGTCCGTGACCTGCTCCTCGGCAAGCCTAACCTTGACCTTGACCTGGTCGTGGAGGGAGACGCCATCAAGCTGGCGCAGATGCTGGGCAAGGCTATATCCGCTAAGATCACCACCCACCACGCCTTCAATACCGCCAAGGTCGAGTGGGACAGGTGGAGCGTCGACTTGGCCACCGCCCGCTCTGAGGTCTACCTTCACCCCGGTGCCCTGCCCGTGATCCGGCCCAGCTCGATCGAGGACGACTTGTTTCGCCGCGACTTCACCATCAATGCGATGGCGGTCTCGCTGAGTCCGGCGCGTTACGGCGAAGTCATCGACCGCTACGGAGGCCAACTCGATTTAGAACGCGGGCTGGTCCGTATCCTGCACGACCAGAGCTTTACTGACGACGCCACCCGTATCTGGCGCGGGATCCGTTACGAACAGCGCCTCGGCTTCCAGCTTGAAGAAAAGACCCTGAGCTGGCTGAAACGGGATATTCCCAGGCTGGACACAATAAGTGGCGACCGCATCCGCTACGAGCTAGAGTGCGTCTTTAGAGAGAGCGAGCCGGAGCGGGTTTTCCATCGTGCCCAGGAACTGGGCGTACTGCCCAGGCTACATCCCGCGCTCAATGGCGACGGCTGGCTCAGAGAGAAATTCAAGCTCGCCCGCCAGAAGGTGGGGAAGAATCCACCCACGCTTTCTCTCTATTTCGCCCTGCTGACCTACCGGCTTACCGATGCCGAAAGAGAGCAATTTATCTCTTACCTGAAACTACGCCGGGCGATAGCCCAGACGCTACGGGATATCCCCGCCCTCAAGGGAAAGCTGAAAACACTGGCTTATCCCGAGTTAAAGCGTAGCTACGTCTATCGGCTACTTGACGGATACACTCCGCAGGCCATCCTGGCCGGCTCAATCGCTACCGATTCGCCGATCACCCGCCGGCATATGGAATTCTTCCTGCATCAGCTACGTTATGTCAAACCACTACTGAACGGTGACGACCTGAAAAAAATGGGGGTCCCCGCCGGGCCGCAGATGCGGGAACTCCTGGAGCGGCTGCTCGCAGCGCGGCTGGACGGTAAGGTAGCCACCAGAGAGGATGAGGAGGAACTGGTGAGAGATGTTAATCCACCCGCGTAAACATCTTCTTCGGGGCACCGCAAATCGGACAGATATCCGGGGCTTCGCCACCCACGGTGTTACCACAGCCCTGACAGACAAACAAAGGTTCGTCCTTTAACGGCTGGCCACCCTCCAGCGACTCTTTCGCCCTCTGATAAAGCCCGTGATGGATCTCTTCTACTTTGTTCGCCCAAACAAAGCTACACTCAGCACCCTGGTTACCTTCCGCCTTTGCCTTCTTAATGAACTCGGGGTACATATTGGTGAACTCGTAGTACTCCCCACCGATGGCTGCCTCCAGGTTGTCCCTGGTGGCGCCAAGTCCGCCCATGTTAGTGAAGTGATTGCGAGCATGAATCGTCTCCGCCTCAGCCGCCGCCCGGAATAGTCTCGCGATCACTTTATGACCTTCATCCTCCGCCTTCTGGGCAAAGAATAGATAGCGCCGATTAGCCTGACTTTCACCAGCAAACGCAGCCTGCAAGTTCTCTTTGCTGTTACCCACCTGACACCTCCTTACTTAAGTAAATAGCCTACTAATTTATTATAGAGCATCGAAACTTATTTCTCCACAACAGACAGGGTATGAGATAGATAGCAGGTAATGCCCTGCCCGATCAAACTCAGGCACAGGTCTCGGGCCCGGGGCCATTCCTTTACTACGGTAAACAAGGCCGGCCCCGAACCCGCCAGGTGGACACTCCCGGCGCCGACTTTTCGCATCTGAGACTGATACCTGTCCAGACCGGCAAACCGAGCGAAGGCCACCTTTTCAAAGATATTACCGAGAAGCTCAATGTCAAGCTCTCCGCTATCTTTGAGCACCGTGATCATTTGCTTGGTAATCTCGCCGCTGGTATATTGACTGGCGGTCAAGCTCTGATAGAGCTCTCCGGTCTTATTTTGCGAACGAGGCACATCAGGAACTACGATGACTACCCACTGGCGTGACGGTGAAGGTAACGGCGTTACCAGATCGCCCCTGCCCTTGAGTAACGCCGTACCGCCGTAGAGAAAGAAGGGTACATCCGAGCCAAGCTGTGCCGCCAGCCCATGTAGCGCCTCATCGGACAAACCCAAACTCCAGAGTTGGTTAAGCCCGCGTAGGGTAGCCGCGGCATCGCTGCTATCCCCACCCAACCCGGAACTCAAGGGAATGCGCTTATTCACCTCAATCGCCACCCCTCGATCGCAACCGGTGACCTCCCGGATTAAACCCACCGCCCGGGAGACCAGGCTTCTCTCCGCAACCCAACCGGGGCTGCTAGCGCTAAACCGGGTAGCATCGCTTACCTGGAAACGGATATAGTCACTCAGGCTTATCGCCTGGGTAACGCTACGGATTTCGTGAAAACCGTCCCGGCGCTTACTTAGAACCTCGAGAGTCAGATTGATCTTAGCCCGCGCCCAAATCTCGAGCATTTGGGTCACGCCCCCTTCTCCTGTCGATTAGTTATCCGCGATAACGCCGCCCACTCCTCAAGAGTCAGCGTCTCCGCGCGGCGGTGTGAGTCAATTCCCACCTCCGCCAGCAGCGGTAAGACTTTATCTTTGGGTAGGGCTAAACCCTGGGCCAGCGAATTAGCGAGCTGTTTCCGCGAGGCAGTAAATCCCGCCCGTACCAGCCGGAAAAAGCCGGCCTCAGCTACGGCCACCGCCGGCTCGGCATAGGTGCTCACCCGCAGGATGGCCGAGTCGACCTCCGGTTCGGGATAGAAACACCGCGCGGGCACATTGCCAATAATCTCTGGTTTCCCGTAGTACTGTACGCTCACGCTGAGCACACTCATCCGGCCCGGCCCGGCGGCGATCGCCTCCGCCACCTCCTTTTGCACCATGACCACCATCAGCGACGGTCTCGGCGAAGCTTCCAGAAAATGCCGCAGTACCGGTGAGGTAATATAGTAGGGCAGGTTAGCCACCACTTTATAGCGAGCCAGACCACCCGCTGCCGAGGGCAAACCACCCGGCTCTCCATAAAGCAAGGTTTGCGGTGCCACCTCTAGGATATCCCGGTTAATCACCGAGACATTACCCAACGCAGCCAGTTTCTGTTCGAGAAAAAGGGCCAGCTTATCATCCAGTTCGACAGCAAATAGTCGGGCTACCCGGGGGGCAAGCTCCCTGGTCACCACGCCCAGACCAGGGCCGACCTCGATCACGACGTCCTCAGGACTCAGTTCCGCCGCCGAGATAATCCGCCCCAGCACTTCCTCATCGATCAGAAAATGCTGCCCCAGCCCCTTTCTTGCTCGCAGGCCCAGGTAGCGAAGCAGCCGTTTCGTTTCCACTAATAATGATGCTACCGTTGGGTAATACCCCCTGGAATTCTTTTGTCCACTACCAATTTGCCGAATTATTAGACCAGAATAAAGATATTAACCACCCAGATTACACACCGCGACTCAGCCGAGAGACGAGACGCAAGGGCAAATTATGACGCACCATTTTTGCCTGCGTGGCTTCAACATCATAGGGAATCCGATAGAGACGAGCCATTCTGGTCTCCTGGTCCAGGATAGCATAGCTGGCGCGGGGGTCACCATCCCGGGGCTGCCCGACACCGCCGGGATTAACGATTAAGCGGCTCTTACCGAGGATCAGCCCCACGTTTTCCCGGAACTGCCCGCAGGAACAACCGCCGTCTTCATCCAGCCGAAAGATTACCGGTATGTGGGTATGCCCCACCAGACAGAAGGGTAAGTTAAAGTGGGCGAAGTTTTCCCGGGCGCTGCTCTGAGAAAGCAGATACTCCCAGACCGGCTCCCGGGGACTACCGTGTACCAACGTGAAATCGTCCCGTTCCACAACCAGGGGCCGGCTTTCCAGGTACTCAACGTCTTCATCGGTTAATTGCTGTGCCGTCCAGCGGCAGGCCGCCGCCGCATCGGGATTAAAGTCAGCCAGGCTTACCTTACCGATTGCCACCCAATCGTGATTACCGGCCACACAGATATGCGGATAGCGCCGCAAAGTCTCCAGGCACTGGTGCGGGTCCGGACCGTAGCCGACCACATCCCCGAGACACCAGAACTCGTCTACCCCGCCCCGGCGCTCAATGTCAGCGAGCACGGCACCAAATGCCTCGATATTAGCGTGAACATCAGCAATAATCGCGTAACGCATCTTGCGATAAACAATATAACAGTTTTCGTCCCATAAGGCTAGCGGTCTCTGGTTATGCCTTCAGCTTGGGTTCATGCTATAATCTGGCTATGAAAGTCTCTGAACTCGGTGAATTCGGACTGATTGACCTCCTGACGGAAATGACCAGCCAGCTTAAGGTCGCCACGGCGCCGGCTGGCCAAAACCTGATCCTGGGTATCGGTGACGACACCGCGGCCTGGCAAAGCGATGGCCTGACCCAGCTACTTACCGTCGATTCAATGATCGAGGACGTTCACTTTTCCCTGGCCATTACCCCCTGGTACGAGCTGGGCTGGAAAGCACTAGCGGTCAATCTGAGTGATATTGCCGCCATGGGGGGCACCGCCCAGTACGCCGTAGTATCGCTGGCGGTACCCGGCAGCACCGAG
>Ga0209536_100010856_pt1 | contig 13392 bp, 11 predicted proteins | sample DeeMarSeWOR28_12_FD_187461 | JGI IMG/M metagenome (GOLD analysis project Ga0209536, IMG submission 187461) | Marine sediment microbial communities from White Oak River estuary, North Carolina - WOR-2-8_12 (SPAdes) (version 2) | ecosystem: Environmental > Aquatic > Marine > Intertidal zone >...
AAGCCACTGCAAGAACCAGAGGTCGTGATTCCCCTTTACAAAACGAAAATTTTTTATTCTTCTGAATTCCTCAATGCACTCGGGTACCTGGGACCAGCCATCGGAAACATCGCCTAGAAAGATCAGTTCATCCACCTGATTATCAAAATCAGCCTTTTCAAAACATTGTTTCAATGCTTTGTATGCCCCATGAACATCTCCTAATACAAAAGTCCGCATTCGTTCGGCGTTTTTCTATTGAAAAAAATCAATCCTGTTTATTATGTTGAATTGAAGCATTTTTTATAATTCATATACAGGATTATAGACGATTATAATGATGATCCTGTTACGCGAGGAAAAACCTGGCGCTGAATGATCAATCCGGTTATCTTGCAGGGAATTGCTGTAAAACCGTTTCGTTTTATACTGATATTAGCTCTTATCCACCACCACGCCAAACTTGGTCAACCAAAACCTCGATTTTTAACCGAACGAAAGTTGACACTGCAGCCCAACCGCATCCCAGAAGTACAATTAATTACCGGCCAGGATGCTTCTTCTTTTTTCAGACTGCTATCCTTTCATTAGTCATTTTATTCTTACTTCATTCACTCATACACTCCAACCTTCGCCATCACCTTCGTTACACTTCGGTGATCAAAAAGGCTTCGGTTGACAAAGCATTCACTCTTTCACTCATTCAAAAATCACTCATTATAGATTAGCTCCACGTCCTATCCCACGATTGATCTTCATCCCATTCGGGTGTGGGTGCAAAATATTTTTCGCCTTCCCTGAGATGTGCTTTAATGACCTCCTCATTGAGATCCACACCCAGTCCCGGTTTTTCAGGGACTTTTGTATACCCCTCGTCCAAAATCGGTTTGTCCGCATTCACCAGATCTTCCCACCAGGGTGTATCCACATCGTGATGCTCCAGGGCCACAAAATTTTCTGTGGCTGCGGCACTATGCACGTTGGCCATGAACGATATCGGGGTACCTGCAAAATGGAGTGCCATCGCAATTCCATGTTCTTCAGCAAAATCCCCGATTTTTTTCGTCTCAAGGATACCTCCAGCTGATGCCAGGTCGGGATGAACCATATCCACTGCTTTCTGTTCAATCAGTTCCCTGAATCCGTCCCTTAAATAAATGTCCTCCCCGGTCAGTGTGGGGGTATTGATGGCATGTGTGATCTCCTTCCATTTTGAGGTATAAAACCATGGGATCAGGTCCTCCAGCCAGGCAAGTTGGTATTTTTCAACCGCATTCCCCAGGCGGATGGCCGCGTTCGTATCAAAATGACCAAAATGATCGGCAGCCAGGGGGATTTCATAACCCACGATATTCCGGACTACCTCCACGTATTCTACCAGCTTTTCCAAACCAAGATCGGTGATCTGAATCCTCGTGAAAGGATGTTTGGTAGTCCCGATACTCCCCAATTCTTCACTCCATTGTTTGCTGAAATCCCAAACATCGGCACCTACCAGAGCCCCGGGAATATCCTTAATGAGCTGGATTCCAAAATCCATCTTTAGAAAGGTAAATCCCTTTTCTATCCTTCCCCGCATCCGGTTTGCATATACGGATGGATCGCTCGAGGAAGGTGTGTCGGCATAAATTCTGATTTTATCCCGGTATTTACCGCCAAGCAACTGGTATACCGGAACACCATAGGTCTTCCCAACCAGGTCCCATAGGGCCATTTCAACACCTGAAACACCTCCTCCCAGCCGGCCATGCCCTCCAAATTGTTTGATCACCTTAAAAAGCTGCTCTACATTGCAGGGATTTTTACCGAGTAACCGGCTTTTCAGGAAAAGTGCATATTTGGGACTGCCATGATCGCGTACCTCACCCAGACCATATATTCCCTGGTTCGTATCGATCTTTATGATCGGTGCTTTGGTAGTATAAGCGATTCTTAAATCCGTTATTTTTAGATCGGTGGGTGCTGAATTGCGGTTGACTTTCTGGGTCGTGTATTCTATTTCTCCTGCAATATTTCCGTCCAGCATGAAACCCAGGGCAAGCCCACCCACTCCAGCTTTCTGAATAAAATCCCTCCTGCTTTTTTTATTGTCTGTTTCGACCGCATCCGGGTCATTCAATAAGGTTTTTAACTTTTTATTCATCATGATTGGAAAAGTTTAGTTATTTTTAGTTTTTTCGAAAAAATTATCAGAAACCTGATTTTTTAAAATTTAACCACATTTTATAGGATTAACATAAAATATTAAAACGAGAATATACACTTTTATTAATTTATGAAAACGAAAAAAATCATTTATATTCTTCTCTTATCCCTGTCATTCATTTGCCTTGGGATTTTTTTTATCCTGTATTTTTCTGGAAATGAGAAGCTGACCGGACCCTTTCTCACTACCTTTTTTGTTGCCATGGCAATTGGATTTCAGGGATTTGTTCGACTTAAAAGTTTTTCGTATACAGTCTGGATATTCGCAGCGGTGACTGCCTCCATGTATTATCCGGAATATTTTACCAGGTTGGGAGATTTCGAATTAAAAAGATTGATCGTACCACTGCTGCAGATCATTATGTTCGGCATGGGATCCCAGATGAGTGTACATGATTTTACAGGAGTGGTAAAAATGCCCAAAGGGGTAATTATCGGCATATTCGCACAATTCAGTATCATGCCGCTGGTTGGATTTTCAATTGCAACTCTTTTTAATTTTCCATCAGAAATTGCTGCCGGTGTGCTGTTGATTGGTTGTGCACCGAGCGGTCTGGCCTCCAACGTCATGTCCTATATTGCACGGGCCAATCTGGCGCTGGCCGTTACGCTCGCGGCAATTGCCACCATGCTGTCTCCAGTGCTTACTCCCTTCCTGATGAAAATACTGGCAGGTCAATACATTGAGGTCCAATTCTGGTCGATGATGCTTGACATCATCAACATGATGATCCTGCCGATCATAGCGGGATTCATCTTTAATCTTTTTTCCAAATCCAGAGGAAAGGAAACTAACAAAAATAAAATTCTCCAACTGGCGTCTTATTTTCTAATCATTATCCTGAAAAACTATATATACCTGAGATCAACCGAAGCAGGAATGGGTGTTGTATTCACTACGTTTCTATGGGATCTCTTCTGGTTCTTTTTCCTTCCAATGATCGTGGCGATAATTTTAAAATCAATATTCAAGGATTTTGAAACCTGGATGGATAAAGTACTTTCTTTTGTTTCTATGGCCGGCATAGCCGTGATCATCACGATTATTACTGCCGCTGGCCGCGACAGCCTGTTGGATGTCGGTTTATTGCTCATTCTGGCCACCCTGATCCACAACCTGGCAGGTTATTCCCTGGGGTATTTTGCGGCAAAGATTTTCAGAATGTCGGAAAAGGATTGCCGGACGGTTGCTTTCGAAGTGGGCATGCAGAATGGGGGTCTGGCCTCCGGATTGGCCCTTCAAATGGGAAAAATAGCGACCGTGGGTTTGGCACCCGCTATTTTTGGTCCGCTGATGAATATTACGGGATCCTCTTTGGCTACTTACTGGCGGGGAAAACCCGTGAAGGAGGAATCAGAGGAAGCTGTCGAATTAAGTGAAACATCCAAATAAAATATACCTTAAAAAGTTCAATAAAATTTTTACCACAATGAAATTAAAATTAACATACACCTTATTGATCAGCCTTTTTTCCGTGGCTGCCTTTGCCCAGATCACGCCAACCAGTGACCTGATGCAATTTTATACACAGGAATGGGAAGGAGAAAGAATGGAGGACGGACGTCCCATGGTTCCAGCGGAATTGCTCCGGCGTTTGAAAAATATATCCATCGAAGAAGCCTGGGGAATTCTCCGGTCCGAGGGATATAATAATCAGTTTGAATCCGGCTGGGAAATGCTCCACATGGACCAGCCATTTGTTGGGCGAGCCCTGACGGCGGTCTATATGCCTTTAAGGCCCGAATATAATGATAGAATTCTGAATAAAGGACATGGGGAAGGCCGTATAGGGGCTTCAAATTCCTGGCCAATCGATATGCTGCAGGAAGGAGATGTTTATGTCGCTGATTGTTTTGGAAAGATAGTGGATGGAACCCTCATTGGAGATAATCTTGGAAATTCCATCTATTCAAAATCAAAAACAGGGGTTGTTTTTAACGGAGGTTCGAGAGACCTCGAGGGCCTGGAAAAAATCGAAGGATTTAATGCCTTTGTCCGTGGATGGGATCCCTCCTTCCTGCAGGAAACTATGTTAATGGGAATTAATGTACCCATAAGGGTAGGAAATGTCACCGTATTTCCAGGCGATGTAGTGCTTGCCAAAAGAGAAGGAGTCATATTCATCCCCCCCCACCTGCTGGAGAAAGTGGTCATCAATGCGGAATTTATAGGGTTAAGAGATGCATTCGGGCATCAGAGACTGAAAGAAGGGACCTATACCCCCGGCCAGATCGATGGAAGATGGTCCGATGAGATAAAAGAAGATTTCCGCAAATGGATTGATGATAATCCGGATCTATTGCCTATGTCCAGCGAAGAACTTGATGAATATCTTAAGAACAGGACCTGGTAATTTATTATTCCTCTATTGCCGATAAGAAGCCATCTTATTAAGCACAGGAGGGAGTACTCAAAAAACTACATTGGCATGGATTGGATCGCTTCTACCAATGGATTCTTTTAGTTATTAAATTCTGTTTAGGATCCATCAGGTATATCCAGTAAAAAGATTAATTATAAATTCTATCTTCAAAGATTAAAAATAGCTATATCCTATAAATCCCTTCCTTGCAATTCATTGATCATTGATTCAGAATACCCTTCTCAGAGAACTGTTGCCCGCTACTACCCAATTTCCATATTTTTATAAAAACAGGAGTTAATTAACAGTATTATCAATTAATCTGGAACACTTTTTAAGCTGAATAAAATATTAAAATGATTTATTGAAAATTATTTTGAATACAGAAAACTTTTGATTTATATTGCGGGAATATTACAAAATTGCCCCAATTTATAGTCAATTTGCGTAATTAGCTGAATTATTGGCTTAGAATTTAACCTATTTATTTAAAAAAATTAACAAATACTTAAAATATGGCTGAAAAAGTAACCTCACCTAAAGAATTCTTTGAATTCGCGAAAAAGCATGGAGCCGAGATGGTAGATTTAAAGTTTGTCGATCTGCTGGGTACCTGGCAACATTGTACGTTTCCTATTGAAACATGGGATGAAGATACCTTTAAGGAAGGCGTTGGATTTGATGGATCTTCAATCCGGGGATGGCAGGGCATCCACATGTCGGATATGCTGGCGATGCCGGATGCTAGCACTGCCAAAATTGATCCGTTTTTTTCGGATCCAACCGTCAGTGTCATTGCCGATATCGTAGATCCGGTAACCTTGGAGGAATACGGCAAGGATCCCAGACATGTAGCAAAAAAAGCAGTTAAATATCTTCAATCAACGGGTATTGGTGATACCTGTTACATTGGTCCCGAACCCGAATTTTTCGTATTTGATGAAATACGTTATGATCAGACGCAGAATATGGGTTTTTACCAGATTGATTCCGTGGAAGGAGCCTGGAATACAAACCGGATCGAAGAACCAAACCTGGGATACAAACCCAGTTATAAGGGAGGCTATTTTCCGGTCTCCCCTACCGATACATACCATGATCTCAGGGGTGAAATGGTCAATATTATGCGTTCGCTAGGGATCGTTGTCGAAGCTCATCACCATGAGGTTGCAACCGGTGGCCAGGGTGAAATCGATATGAAATTCGCGGAACTGGTACTGATGGGTGACCAATTTATGTGGTACAAGTATATCATTAAAAACGTGGCGAAAAAACATGGAAAAACGGTAACTTTCATGCCGAAGCCCATATTTGATGATAATGGAAGCGGAATGCATACCCATTTTTCTATCTGGAAGGGCGGAAAACCACTCTTTGCCGGCGATGGTTACGCGGGTCTTTCCGAAATGGCCATGTTTGGGATAGGCGGATTGCTGAAACATGCGAGGGCGATCCTGGCTTTTGCCGCACCCACCATTAACTCGTATCACCGGCTCGTACCGGGATTTGAAGCGCCGGTTAATCTCGCCTATTCACAAAGAAACCGATCTGCATCCGTCAGGATACCGATGTATCATTCAAATCCCAAAGCAAAACGTTTTGAATTCAGATGTCCGGACCCCAGTGCCAACGGTTATCTCCTGTTCAGTGCCCTGCTCATGGCAGTTCTGGACGGCATTGAAAATAAGATTGATCCGGGAAAACCCCTCGACAGGGACATTTACACGATGACCAAAGAAGAACTTTCGCACATCCCTACGGTCCCTGGATCACTGACCGAAGCGCTCGATGCACTCGAATCGGACCATGAGTTTCTAACCAAAGGCGAAGTATTTACAGAGGATCTGATCAGCACTTACATCGAATATAAAAGGGAAAATGAGATCCATCCCATGGCATTGAGGCCGCATCCCTATGAGTTTTTCCTTTATTATGACAGTTAGTCGATCTGTTTATCAGGTATCAGAATGATCGTTCAAAGCCCCGATGCACCGGGGCTTTTTTATTTTATCTGAATCCTCTTTTATTGATGTAAGATAATACCGGTACGTATTAAATCCCTGAATTTAAGGGGGTATTTAATTTATTTAGTATAGCCGCATCCCGGCGATAAATATCATCGTGAAATAACACCCGGCCAAAAATATCTGTATCAACCGTAAAATAGACAAGCAATATATTTACCGGATCTTTTAAAAAGACTGTTTTGGTAATCCTGGAATCAACGATTTCTTTAATTTTGAGATCATTGTATTTGGCATCATCATTTAAAAGGATACGGGCAAGAACAAGCGGATCTTTCACGCGAATGCAGCCATTGCTGAATGCCCTGTCACTTTTATTGAATAATGCTTTGCTTGGTGTATCATGTAGATAAATGGCGTGTTGATTCGGGAACATGAACTTAACCACTCCCATTGCATTATTAGGCCCCGGACGTTGTACTACTGTAAATCTGAAGTTTTTAAATGAGAGGGTATCCCAATTTAAGCCAGAGGGATCAATTGAATTACCTCCGGCATCAGTAAGCTGGTAATTATTTTTACTGATAAAAGAACGGTCCGCTTTCATTTTATCAAAGAGTGACCGGTACAAAACTCCCCGTGGAACTGTCCAGGTAGGATTAAAAACAAGGTATTTCAATTGACTGGTAAAAACAGGGGTCTGGGTATCTACCGCACCGGTCATAACCGGGGTATCCCATACAATATTCCCGTCCTTCACAACAAATAAATGAAACCCCGCAATATTAACAAACACCATGTTTTTGTCGGCTCCTCCAGAAAGCCATCTTAACCGTTCGAGATTTACGTCAATGGTTTCAATCCTTTTTGCAACAGGCAGATTAAGCCATGCCAGTGTTTTTTTCCCGATCACCCCGTCAGCCTCAAGGCCATGAGACATTTGAAAATTAACCACGTAAGGCAGGAAAACAGAATCATATTTCGTATTAATATTAATGGATTCAGGCAGGTATTCGAAAAATTTCATGCGTTCCATAATAGTAAGGATAATCCGGGATGAATCCCCGGGTTTAATAGTCCTATCCGTCTGTATTGGTTCCATTTCTCCTGTCCTAGCCTTTATCTCCAACCATCTTGCCTTTTCACTGACAAGTTTCCAGTAGATGGCAAATGAGGGATGATGTTCATTCAAATCCTCCAGGACCTTTTCCTTTCTCGCATTTTTTAGAAAATCGCGAATGGAATCCTGGTAAACCATTCGCTGTGGGAAATTCCAGCTGAAGAAAAAATCCCTGGGATTCAGCTTTCCATTCAGAAGATGATGCGAATATAAAAGCAGTCCATCTGTCAGCATTACATCGAACTGAGGACTTTCAACAGATATCGGATTTGTATAGAGTGAACGAAGAATAGGTACGTGGTAATCCTGAGGCAGCAATCCGAATTTTTCAGAATCCGCCAGGAATTCAATACACCGGCCGGCATAATCCCGGTCTTCCCAGATAGGTTCGAACTCATTCGATTGATAAATATCCATCAAAAGATCCCGCGCATAAACCGGCTCCTGTAATTCCGGCAATATTGATTCCGACTGTAAATATTCGATTAATTGACGGATATTTTTAAAGTTGGATTCTACTGCCATGGATGGATTACCAAGGCTCAGTAAAATAAATAAAAGGAATAAGCAGAGAATTTTTAACACGGCATGTAAATAGTAATTAAGACGTTTTCAGAATTCATTCAATGTGGCAAAAATTGGGAAGCCTCAAGGTACCGATCATCCTCATAATAAATAAATAAAACGGTTCTATCCATAATGGTATCGATCAGTTCTTTGTGGATTTTCGGCGGGATTGCGGGACAACCGTAGCTTCTCCCCAACCTTCCATAATTCAAGATAAATTTTTCGGTGGCATACCAGGCACCATGCATGACGATCGCCCGTTCCCTTGCACGATGATTAAAGTTCTTTTCGATTCCTTCCAGGTACATCGAATATCCATTCCGCCCCTGATAGGAAATGCCTGTAATGTAAAATCCTAAACTCGTCTGATAGGAACCTTTTTTATTTGAAAAATGCTTCGCATAAAGATTTCCACTGTTTTTGCCATGAGATGCGTAGGTATTAAATAATATTTTTCTTTCTTTAAGGTCAATGACCCATAACCGTTTTTTATCGGAAGGAAGATTCAAATCAATAATGGTCAGATAGGGTTTTTCTAAATTCAACTCATAGTTCTGACTGATTTTATCGTATCCGGTAAAAGCCTTTTCAAAGGTTTCCCATGAAGGTCGGTGAATATCCAGCTGCTCGTAAATGCTGGTCATCGATCTGAAGGCATCAGAAGATGGATCGTCCGGCGAACCCAGTAAAAAAAACAAGGCTAAAAGCAAAGGATTCATACTGAAATTAGTTGTATTTTATCATTCAACTACTTTGCATCTGAACAACGTTAAATTCGCATATTTAGTTGTATTTTAAACTAACTTTGTACTTAATTATTTTGAAGGTATTATCCTATATATTCATCGGCATTGTCCGTTTTTATCAGGGAGCCATATCCCCGCTTTTGGGGAATAACTGCCGACATACACCCACTTGCTCTCAGTATACTATTGAAGCCATTCGTGAATGGGGCCCTTTTACAGGAACCTGGATGGGAATGAAAAGGATATCCAGGTGCCATCCCTGGGGGACATACGGATATGATCCGGTCCCGAAAAATCCGAAAAATAACAAGGGTAAAAAAAGTACCTGATAAAGAATTACGGTCCGTCCCAAGTTAGATTAGGGCTCCATGTTTAAAATAAATTGTAATTTTACAGGGTTTATTTGGCAGAACATGGAATATCCAACAAGGTTAATTGAAAATGCAGTCAATGAAATCAGCAAACTGCCCGGCATCGGAAAAAAATCGGCTTTACGGATTGTGCTTTCCATACTCAAAGAAAACGAGGAATTTACACAATCAATCGCTGATGCCATTGTCAAATTAAGACAGGAAACCAAATACTGCAGAATCTGCCATATGATCAGTGACACAGAAGATTGCACGTGTATGACTCCCAAAAGGGATACATCGATAATCTGTGTTGTGGAAGACACTCCGGACATTATTGCCATCCGGAATACGGCGCAATTTAATGGCATGTTTCATGTATTGGACGGATTGATATCTCCTATTGATGGTATTGGACCGGAAAATTTAAATATAGATTCACTGATCCGTCGAGTAAATATTCCGGAAAATCAGGTTAAGGAAGTAATTCTCGCATTATCTTCGAGCATGGAAGGTGATACGACTGCCTTTTACATCGCTAAAAAGCTTAAATCTTTTGGAATAAAGGTTACTACCATTGCAAGAGGCATTCCGGTTGGAGGCGAACTAGAATTTACAGATGAGATTACGCTGGGCCGGAGTATTGTGAAGCGAGTCAATTATGAAATGAATGAGGACTGATATTACGGTTCATAGGATCCGATTTTTTGACAATTCGTTCAAAATTTACCTGAGCGTCTCATATATGATCTTTTTAATCCTATTTTCTGCGTCCAGCGGTTATGCACAACTGGATGACGAATCCAGGTACAGACTGGTAATGGAAGAAGGTGTTGATTTAATGGATGCAGGAAATTATGAGGGTGCGGACATAAAATTTAAACAAATACTGAGGAATCTGGAAGTATTGCCTGCAGACATTACCTTTTATTTTGGAAAAAATTCATATTTCCTGGATCAATACAAACAAAGCATTAACTGGTTAAATAAATATATCCAGTTAAAAGGTACCCAGGGACGTTTTTTCGAAGAGTGTGTCAATTATCTTAAACGGGCTGAATTAGCCTATAAACTTGAAACAGAAAAAAATGCCCGGCAGGTATTAAGTGAATTTTCAGAAGTAAATGAATTTGATTGTAAAGGAAAAACGCATTTTCAATGTCCGTTATGTACCGGTGAGGGGGTCCTGATCAAACCGGGCAAAATGAACAATACATTGTACCAGACATGTCCTTTCTGTAATGGGAATGGATTTCTTACCTGTGGGGAATATAAAAAATACTTAAAGGGTGAATTAAAAGCAGAAGATTAAGATCACCCATCTTTTCAGATCAACTACACCAGGTAATTATCCTGAAATCCAAAAATCAATTACCTTTATGGTTTGTCTGATTTTAAAAACAATAAATTATACTATTTCTATTTCAGTTTAATTCGATCATGCAGCTATACAATAAAATAAATGGCAAAATCTTGAAGGAGCAATTGGGTAAAAGTACTCAAAAAAGAATCACCCTATCCTTTTATAAATATCACCGGATTGGAAATCCGGCCCTATTCCGTGATCACCTTTACAAACTTCTTGAAGACCTGGCTGTACTGGGAAGGATCTATGTGGCTTCGGAGGGAATCAACGCCCAGATAAGTATTCCTGAATCTAACCTGAATAACTTTAAATCCAGTATTGAAGAAATTGTGTTTCTAAAAGGCAACCGCCTGAACATTGCCTTTGAGGATAATGGAAAATCTTTTTTTAAGCTTAAAATAAAAGTCAGGCCTAAAATTTTAGCAGACGGTCTTCATGACGATTCCTTTGATGTAACCCGGATCGGTAAACATCTCAATGCCATGGAATTCAATCAGCTTGCAGAAATGGAAGATACCATTATTGTCGACATGAGAAACCATTATGAAAGTGAAATTGGCAGGTTTAAAAATGCATTTTATCCCGATGCCGATACTTTCAGGGAGGCGCTTGCAGTAGTTAGAGAAAACCTGGAATCCCATAAGGAAAAAAATATAATCATGTATTGTACAGGGGGAATCCGTTGTGAAAAGGCCAGTGCATATTTTAAACACGTTGGATATCAACATGTTTATCAACTGGAAGGCGGAATAATAAAATACGCACGTGACGTTCAGAAGATGGGTATAGAAAACAAATTCATAGGTAAGAATTTTGTATTTGACGAAAGGCTTGGGGAACGGATTTCGGACGACATCATTGCCCGTTGTCATCAGTGCGGGAAGCCCTGTGATACACATACTAATTGTAAAAATGTTGCCTGCAATCTTCTCTTTATTCAATGCAAAACCTGTGAATCGAAATATGAAGGATGTTGTTCTTCATCATGTCAGGAAATAATTCACCTTCCGGAAGAAGATCAAAAAAAACGGAGAAAAAATAAGGATGACAAGGCAAGGATCTTTACCAAAGGTCGTATTTTAAGGCCTTACTATCGATATGAACTACAGGAAAAATAGGAATTCCTTCAATACCTTGTATCAGATTCGCTAATCACATACCAAGGAATTAACCCCGATTGTTCATGCATTATCAAAAGACTGGAAATCATGGAGTATATAACTCATTTATAGTCCATCAAATGTATCAGGATCCCGATTAATCGGAATAAGCATAATTTATATAGCCCGTATTCAGGCTTTAGAGATCATTCTTAAATTTTTTAATGATTTATTATCTTGCTCATCACCAGGAAATTTTTCTTCATCTCCCGATGAATATCGGGATAGCCGTCAGGTCTGCCTGCCAGTAGGCAGGCAGGAAAAATTTATTGATTTGTCGGGTTAATAAATCCGTCATCAAGCTTAATGACTGGTTTATCCTGATTTGGTTTTCATTGTTGAGCGCTCCCACCTGCCCAAAATAAGACCGGTCCGGGGGGCAAGGGTTTCGGATAGAAATGAATTTTTTCACGATAAATAATAGATTCATTTCCAACTTACCGACCTGAGCATTAACCTTTGAATGCATCCGGGCCAGGCATACCGGCCCATTGTCATACCCTGTACCGTCCGGATCATCTATTAATTTTATCAATTAAATCCATTTTCATTGTAACTTTACGTTCGGATAAACTGTCAAACAGGTTGAAAAGAAAAAATGAACCGGATGTTCATGACCATTGAATTTTTTAGCTTTACGAAGTCTAAATACTAAACTGATCACCTATGAAAAATATTTTAAAAGTCGCCGGGATTACTTTTTTTATATGTGTAACCGGATTGACCTTCCAATCCTGTGTTTATTCCAACCGGGGTTTCGGGGATACCATAGAAGAAGAACGAAATGTGGGAGATTTTTCGGCACTCAGAGTATCAAGTGGGATAGACGTTACCTTAAGTCAGGGAAATCGGACCCAGGTAATCATCATCGCGGATGAAGACGACATGGAGGATGTAAAAACCGAAAAGGTGGGTGATGAATTAAGATTATCCATGGACAGGAGCTGGTTTAGGAGAAGTCATGTGGAAGCAAGAATCACCTTTGTAAATATGGAAAGCCTTGATGTAAGTGCAGGCTCCGATGTCGAATCGGAAGGTGTACTTAATTTTAAAGACATAAAACTGGAAGCTTCGAGTGGCAGTGACCTGAAATTGACAATGGAGGCTAATGAGGTCAATCTTCGTACATCAAGCGGATCGGATGCAAGCCTCGGGGGAAGTGCGAGAAATCTTATTGCAAGAGCTTCCAGCGGCAGCGATATCAATGCCTATGATTTTGAAGTAGAACAAGCGGAGCTGGAATTATCGAGTGGTTCGGATGTCAAAATCTGGGTCACTGGTTCCCTTACCGTGGATGCTTCAAGCGGCAGTGATGTATATTACAAAGGAGATCCGGAATTATTAAATATCAATACCTCAAGCGGTTCGGATGTGAATAAACGGTAACGGTCTGGGTATATCGTATTGTCAATAAATTCTCATTATTTAAGTTGATCCCAAATATTCATAAATTTTTAACCAGCTGCACTTTCCACCGATCGCATTAGGATGGTGGTTTATCTTTCATAGCTTCCACTACGAAGCCCAGGTGAGGATGCGAGTAATTGCCAGCACAACCGTTGAGTCCTTTGG
>Ga0209536_100010859_pt1 | contig 13389 bp, 14 predicted proteins | sample DeeMarSeWOR28_12_FD_187461 | JGI IMG/M metagenome (GOLD analysis project Ga0209536, IMG submission 187461) | Marine sediment microbial communities from White Oak River estuary, North Carolina - WOR-2-8_12 (SPAdes) (version 2) | ecosystem: Environmental > Aquatic > Marine > Intertidal zone >...
GGGCAAGCAGACCGAGGGTCATGAATTGGGTAAAGAACAGGGCGACTCCCACGGTGGCCAATCCGGCCAGTGCGGCGCCCAGCTTGACGTTGGAACGGCCCTGCACGCGTCGGGTCTCGCGCAGAAGCTGGCGGTGACTGTCCTTGATCTCCTTGGTTTTCTCTTTTTCACTTTTTCTGCGAATCCTTTCACGTTCGCGGTGAAATTTTTCACTGGCCCTGGCCAGCGTCTGCTGGTTGCAGTGGCTGGCAACCGAGGAGAACCAGAGCGCCGCCAACAAGCCGATAAGCAGCGCCAGGCAGAGCATCAGTAGCCAGGTCTCCCTGAGGTCGGCCCGTTGCGCCGCGACGACCAGCAGCACTGTCGCCCCCTGCACCAGCAGGATGCCTACGGCAAACTTGAAAACAGCGGGGATATTAAATCGATTCATTCACTTGCACCTGCGCCGGCAGCCCTGTTCCAGCGCAGCTCAGCGATCACCAGGCGCGGGCTCTCGCTGCGCTTGCAGGCTTCAGCTGACTACGCTGGAAAAGTTGTTGAATTATATATTTTTTTCAGTCAGCTGTCAGGGGGGAGCGAGGAGCGGCGGGCGGCGCTGCAGGGGGGGGCGCGCCAGCTGAGAAATTCGTTTAGCTTCAGTGGCTAGCGGAATCAGGGTGGGGCGCCAGGCGAAACAGCGCATTGACGCTGCTGTCGCTGCTGAAATAGAGGGCGCCGTCGGGCCCGATGGCGACGCCGACCGGCCGTGCCCAACTGAACCTGCCGCGTGAAGCAAACAACTGTAGTATAAAGCTGGCTTAGCAATTTTGCTTGTGGCAAGAGGCGTGGCCGGGTGAATGGAAATATTGCCGGCAGCCTGGCTGTGGTACTGCTTGGCCTGATCGCCCTCAACGGCTGGATGTATCTTCAGCAGGCGGCTATGACTTTCTATCCCGATCGACTGCTCGGTGCTACACCGGCGAGCTGGGGGCTGGAGTATGAGGACGTTGCGCTGTCCACCGAGGACGGTGTCAGCCTGCACGGCTGGTATATCCCGCGGCGGGGATCTGATCGGGTGCTGCTGTTTTTCCACGGCAACGCCGGCAACATCTCACACCGGGGTGAATCAATCGCCATCTTTCACCGGCTGGGACTGAACGTGCTGATCTTTGACTACCGCGGTTATGGCCAGAGTGAGGGTCGGCCCAGCGAAAGCGGGCTTTATCGCGACGCTTCGGCGGCGTGGCGATATCTGATCGAAGAACGCGGCTTGGACGGGCAGGACATCATTCTTTTCGGGCGTTCGCTTGGTGGTGCGGTGGCGGCGAGACTGGCTTCGCAGCAGCGGGCAGGGGGCGTGATACTGGAGTCGACCTTCAGTTCCGCGCGCGATGTCGCCGCCTCCCTGTTTCCAGTGCTATCGCGCCTGGTGGTCATGCGTTACGGATTCGATACGGCTGCGTACCTCGGAGCCGTGCATTATCCGGTGCTGGTCCTGCACAGTGCCGAGGACGATATCATCCCTTACCGTCTCGGCGAAAAGGTCTATGCCGCTGCCAATGAGCCAAAGGTGTTCGTGGCAATGCGGGGTGACCACAATGGCGGTTTCCTACACAGTCAGCCGAGTTATGAACGCGAGCTCGAGCACTTTATCGGCAGCTTGTGAGGCCGTGACCGGATCTCTGTGACATAGCATGAAGTCAGCTGTCGGCCGGCTGTGCCATGCGGGTTGTCTGTCCTCAAAGCATGGGGCTGCGGTGCATGGCAGGCCGAGGACGGCGCTGCCGTGTCAGCGGTCTGCCGGCAGGCTCAGTGCTGTTCCTCGATGAGAGGAAACATGTGCACATTTTCGTAATTGATGCGTTCCCTGACCAGTCGGAACAGTTCACCGCTCTCCTTGAGCAGTCTGTCGTGGTCGGTGTCCTCGACCTCGGTTTTACACCAGTGTCTGACGTAGTTTGAAAAATGTTTTCTGATTTCCTTGGCGCTGTCATGAAAGCCGCGCGCTGTGTCGCTGACCGATTTATCGTTGTGACGGAGCAGCTCTGCGTAGATGGTGTTGTCCTCAAACACCAGATGCATCCACACTTTTTCCCTGAAGCGGGCCATGAGTTCACAGACGTAGCTGTTGCTGCGCAGTGATCTGTGTTCGATCAGCACCGACAGCACGTCGCATAATTCCGCGATCTCTTCATTCTGTTTTTTCAGTTCCTCCACGGAATACACGTCATGCCACTCCAGTTACCGTAACGATGCCGACAAGCAATTGAATATGCTATCACTTTTCGTGAAAAAAATCAGGTGCTATGAAGGCGGCGTGCTTGTTAAACTGTTAGCTAAATAGCTGGAGCGTTCGTTTATGACAGCATTTCTTCGTTTCATCGGCTTACCGGCGTTGCTGGTTTCCCTGTTGCTCGCACTGACCCCGTCCTGGCTGCGCGCTGCCGGCTGGTCGGCGCCGCTGGTCGGCGGCGGCGAAGTGAGGGTCGATCCACGTACAAACCGTGCGACCGTTGTCAGGCAAGGGGTGGAGACCCAGCTTTGGGACGGTGTACACCGCTTGCAGGATGGTTCGACCATCATCATTCACTCCGGACAGGCGATTCCCAACACGGCTATCCTGCGTTCCCGACGCCTCCCCGACGAACCGGAGCGGCCAGGGGCCGAAGAATGGATAGGAGTTCCCATCTCGGGCTACTCACCTTGTGAGCGGTTGGTGCGCCGGGTCTGCGGTGTCGATGAGGCGTGCAGCGGTTCGACCAGTTGCGACCTCGCCGAGCAGTTGCTGGACATGGAGCAGGTGGAGCGCAAGGCAAACGACAGTCCCAACTACATGACCTACAGCAGCGGGCAGTGTCAGGAGGCCAACCAGGACAAGGCGTTCTTCGCGAGCTGCGGTCAGGAGCCGAGGGCGGGCCACGCTGCGCTCTCGCCCGGACGGGCGGATGAGCGTGGTGCCCAGCGGCCACCCTCAGCCTGCCGGCTGCTGGTGGACAAGGTCTGCGGTTCACAGGGTGATTGCAGCAGCGAGACGGCCTGCGACGCCGCTCGGCAACTGCTGCAAATGGCGCAGGAAGTCGCCGACAAGCAGGGTGGCAGCGGGGGCGCGGCGGGGAATCCAACCGAGTACCAGTGCGTGGAGGCGCTCAATGACGAGGGCTTTTTCAAGCGATGTCCGGCCGCCTCCCAGCCTTTTTCCCCCAACCCTTAGTCATCGGTGGGATGGATTCGCGAAGCCCAGACGAGACTCAATCAGAACAGGTACCCGATAGGGCGACGGTCACCGCCAGAGCGACATCAGCCGTCGTATAGTCACTATGAAATGCAACGTCGAACGACTGATCGAAGCGCTGGTCGGCGCCGCTTTGATGGCCGAACGCAACAAGCGCAAGGAGGCTGTCGCAGAGAAGCAGCGCCAGAAGTATGTCGTCACCGTTTCCCGAAACTGTGGGGCACAGGGTAAGCAAGCCGCCCAGCTGCTCGCCGACCGCCTGGGTGTGCGCTGCTGTGACCGCGAGATTCTGGAGGGGGTGGCGTCTCGTGCGCACGTCGACGTCGAGCTCGTGAATACACTGGATGAGCATGTCAAAGGCATCGAGGGCAATTGGTGGCAGAGCCTGTTCAAGGGCGAGCGCCTGTCGCGGGAGCAGTACTATCATCATCTGGTAAAGGTGGTGCTGAGTATCTCGCGAAACGGTGGAGTCATCGTCGGTCGTGGTGCACATCTGATTCTGGGGCCGGAAAGGGCATTTCGCGTCCGCATCGTCGGCAGTTTGCCGCGTTGCGCGGAGCGGGTGGCGGCGAGGGAAAATCTGGATATCGAATCTGCGCGTCAGCGTGTGCTGGAAGTGGACCGGGATCGATCGGCGTATATCCGCGAACTCTATGACGTCGATGTCGAGGATGCCAGTTTCTATGATCTGATTCTCAATTCGGACCGTTTTGAGGTAGAGGACATGGTTGAGAGTGTCCTCTTTGCTATGCAGAATGCGGGTTACGTGCTTCCAGAGAACATTCGGGAGGGGTCGCTGTCCTGAACGATGGTGTGTACGCACAATGATTTTGACAGCCTGCTAGAATAACGAGGCGGCAGAGTTAGCCTCGCGTTGGATAAGGAGAAAAGATACATGTCAGTTTTGTCTCGGCGGCGGAATATGACTGGGATCGCGGCGAGTGTGGGTTTCACACTGGTGTTATTCTCAGCGGCGAGTCTGGCGGAATTCGACCGTGGTCAGGCCCTCTATGAGAATCATTGCAAGGAGTGCCACGAGAGCTGGGCGCATACCCGTGACGGGCGGCATGTCGCCTCGCTGGCCGCACTGCGCGCGCGGGTGGCAGCATGGAGTGTACACACCGGGCTGGGTTGGAATGGCGAGGACGTCGATGACGTTACCGCTTATCTGAACCGGCAGTTTTACGGGCTGAGCAAATAGGCACGCTGGCCCTGGCCTGACCGTAGGGTGGTGGAATGCCGGTGACGATTCAGCCTCTCGATGCCCAGCGGCAAGAGCAGGTGCGTTGTGCGACTCTGGATTGCCTCCGCCAGGCCCGACAGATATTTCAGTGCGAGCTGAAGCCTGTTCCGGTGACTTTCGATTTGCGCGGCACTGCCGCTGGTATGTACCGCGTACACGGGTGTGAGCGGGTCATTCGCTACAACCCCTATATTTTCGCCAAGTACTTCGCAGACAATCTCGCCGTGACGGTGCCGCACGAGGTCGCCCACTATGTCACCGATCGCCTCTATGGACTGGGTAACATCCGACCCCACGGTGCCGAATGGCAGGCGGTGATGCAGTCCTTGGGGGCCGAGCCGCGCGCCACCGGCCGCTATGACCTGACCGGCGTGCCGGTGAGGCGACAGCGCCGTTTCAGTTATCGCTGCGATTGCAGCACGCATCAGCTGAGTGCCCGCAGACACAACAAGATACGCCACGGTCAGGCGAATTATCTTTGCCGTCGTTGCGGATCGGAAGTCGTTTTTGACCATACGTCGCGAGCCGACTACCGGAAGGAAACCCAATGAGCTGGCAGGTCTACATGATTCTCTGCAGCGATAACACCTTGTACACAGGAATCAGCAATGACGTCGATCGAAGGGTGTTGCAGCACGCCAGTCAGCGCGGGGCCAAGTATTTCCGTGGCCGGCGGCCGAGACGGCTGGTGTATCTGGAAAGCGGTCATGATCGCAGTACCGCGAGCCGGCGCGAGGCGGCGATCAAGAAGATGGGGCGCCCGGAGAAACAGCGTCTCATCGACTCGGAAAGCAACGAGATTACTCACGGTCCCAATTAGGAGAGCGACGCCTTGCGTTTGTCACTGAGCTTGATGCTTGCAGCGTGCCTCGCCGCCTTGCCGTGGACCAGAGTACTCGCCGCCGCCGTTGTCGTGGATGCCCGCTTGATGACACTGGAGCTCGCCAGTAACATCGCCCGCGCGGCCGTCGATGCCTGTGCAGAGGCGGGTTATCAGGTGAGTGCTGTCGTGGTGGATCGTGGCGGGGCACCGCAGGTCGTTATGCGCGATGTCTTCGCCAGCCGCTTTACCATCGAGATTGCGGAACGTAAGGCCAATGCGGTTATTCTTTCCGGTGTCAGCTCGGCCGAATTCCGGCATAACCGCGGCGATATTCTCGCCGAGATGAACGAGGTCGACGGCATTCTGGTACTCGATGGTGCAGTGCCGATTCGCGCCGGCGGTGTGTTGCTGGGGGCCATCGGCGTCAGCGGTGCACCAGGGGGCGACAAGGACGAAGCCTGTGCCACAGCCGGTCTGGAAGAAGTTCAGGAGCAGTTGGATTTTCTGGAATGAGGATTTTCCGACGTTCGTTACCACGCGTGATTGATTAACGTTCTTTATTTGCTAGGAGAGGCCAGATGAACAGTCCCGGAAAGTATGTGTTTGCGTTCGAAGAGGGCGATGGCAAGGACAAGATGCTGCTGGGCGGCAAGGGGGCCAACCTGTGCGAGATGACCCAGATCGGTCTCAATGTTCCGCCGGGTTTCGTGATTTCAACCGAGGCCTGTCTGTCCTACCTCGACAACGACGCGCGCAATCTGCCGGCGGGGGTGATGGACGAGGTTCGGGCGCGCATGAGGGCGATCGAGGACAAGACCGGTAAGACTTTCGGCGGCGGCGAGAATCCTCTGCTGGTATCGGTACGTTCCGGTTCGGCCATGTCCATGCCGGGCATGATGGATACCATCCTCAATCTGGGCCTGAATATCGAGACCCTCAAGGCACTCATTGCGCAGACCGACAACGAGCGTTTCGGCTGGGACGCGTATCGCCGCTTCATACAGTTATTCGGCAAGGTGGCGCTGGGCGTGCCGGATGAGGAGTTCGACGCCGAGTTCGATGACGTCAAGAACAAGGTCGGAGTCAAGGAGGACATGGCGCTCAGCGCGCGTGATATGCACGAGATCTCCGACCGTTTCCTCGATGTGGTGGAGCGCGTAACCGGGAAATCTTTTCCCGAGGATCCGTATGAGCAGTTGGAGATCGCGATCAAGGCGGTGTTCAACTCGTGGATGGGCAAACGCGCGGTGGACTACCGGCGCGAATTCAACATCACGCCCGAAATGGCAAACGGTACTGCGGTCAATGTGGTCACCATGGTGTTCGGCAACCTGGGCGACGATTGTGCAACCGGTGTGGGTTTTACCCGCTACCCGGACACCGGCGTCAACAAGCTGTTCGGCGAATACCTGGTGAATGCACAGGGTGAGGATGTCGTCGCCGGCATCCGTACTCCGCGGCCAATCGATGAACTGCAGGCGGAGATGCCGGATATGTATCGGGAGCTGGAGGAGTTACGCGACCGTCTGGAGTCCCATTACAAGGAGGTCCAGGACTTCGAGTTCACCATCGAGAAAGGACGTTTTTATTGCCTGCAGACGCGCAATGGCAAAATGAATGCCACCGCGCTGGTGCGCAGCTCGGTAGACATGGTGCGCGAGGGGCTGATCAGCAAGGACCAGGCCTTGTTGCGAATCCAGCCCGAGATGCTGGAACAATTGCTGTTTCCCCGCCTTGACCCATCCTCCGCGGCAGCCCCGGTGGCCCGTGGCCTGCCGGCCTCGCCGGGTGCGGCGGTCGGTCGCGCGGTGTTCGATGCGGATCGCGCGGAGCAGCAGGGGCGCGGTGGACATCGTGTCATCCTGGTGCGCGAGGAGACCAAACCGGAGGATATCCACGGCTTCTTTGCGTCTCAGGGTATCCTTACCGCGCGCGGCGGAAAGACGTCACACGCGGCGGTGGTCGCCCGTGGCATGGGAAAACCTTGCGTGGCCGGCGCCGAAGGTATCCATGTCGACGTGCAGATGCGCAAGGCTTTTATCGGCGAACATTCCATCAGCGAGGGTGACGTGATCACCATCGATGGCACCACGGGAGACGTCTACCTCGGTGAGGTACCGATGATAGAGGCGGAATTCACCTCGGAGCTGGAGACTCTGTTGCAGTGGGCCGACGAGACCGCCAGGCTCAAAGTGCTGGGCAATGCCGATACGCCGCGCGACGCAGAACGGGCGCTCAAGTACGGTGCCATGGGCATCGGCCTGTGCCGCACCGAGCGGATGTTCAACTCAACGGACCGCTTGCCGGTGGTGATCGAAATGATTGTCGCCGAGACCAATGAAGATCGGCAGACGGCGCTGGACAAGCTCCTGCCCATCCAGCGCGAGGATTTCAAAGGCATATTCAAGGTTATGGCGCCCCGGCCGGTGACCATTCGTTTGCTGGATCCGCCCATTCACGAATTTCTCCCCAGCGAGCAGCAGTTGGTCGACGAGCTGGAACAGCTGAAGCACCTCAAGGACACCGTTCTGGGGATGAACGTCCTGTCGGACGCGGTGGCCCTGATGTACCGTGAGGAGGGGCAGCCACCGACGGTCGAATGTCTGACCGATCCCCGCCTGGTGGACGAGGCGATCGAGAGAAAGGAGGCTATGCTGAAGAAGGTGCGTGCCCTGTACGAGGTTAATCCGATGCTGGGGCATCGCGGTGTGCGTCTGGGTATCTCTTTCCCGGAGATCTATTCCATGCAGATCTGCGCCGTGCTGGAGGCGGCCGCCGAGTGTGCCAAGGAGGGCTTTGAGGTTCACCCGGAAATCATGGTGCCGCAGGTGTGCACGGCCCAGGAATTGAAACGGGTGAAGAGTTACGCCGATGCCGTGCACACGGTGGTGGAAGACAAATACGGGGTCAGCGTCGATTTCAAATTTGGCTCCATGATGGAAGTGGTGCGTTCCTGCATGCGCGCCGCCAATCTCGCCGAGGAAGCCGAATTCTTTTCCTTCGGCACCAATGACCTGACGCAGGCCACCTTCTCGTTTTCCCGCGAGGACGCCGAGAACAAGTTTTTACCGATGTACAACGAAAGGGGCATTCTGCAGGACAATCCTTTCGAGGTGCTGGACGTCAAGGGAGTGGGAAAACTGATGGAACTGGCCGTCGGCTGGGGGCGTGAGACCCGCCCGGGGATGAAAGTGGGTATCTGCGGTGAGCACGGCGGGCACCCGGCTTCCATCCGTTTCTGTCACAGCATCGGGCTGAGTTACGTCTCCTGTTCCGGACCGCGGGTTCCGATCGCGCGCCTGGCGGCTGCTCACGCGGCACTCGCCGAGGATTCCAGCGCTGCAGGTCTGCAGTCCCTCTAATATCGATGTCAGGCTTCGCAAATGAGGCCTACTCCGGAAGGCATAAGCGGGTCTGCTTGAATTGGAATAGAACGTCAGTATGACAAGAAACTCCTATCGCACGGCGCCGCTTGCGACGTCCGCCGTTCCGGCAGGTATACCTTATATCATCGCCAATGAAGGGGCGGAACGTTTCAGTTTCTATGGAATGCGCGCCATTCTGGTGGTGTTCATGACCCAGCATCTCGTTGCCGCCGACGGCATGCTGGATACGATGGGAGAGGCCGAGGCAAAAGGCTGGTTTCATTTATTCGTTTCGGCGGTATATATGACGCCTTTGTTGGGCGCGTTACTTTCCGACGGGGTTCTTGGTAAGTACCGTACCATTATTTTGCTCTCCCTGGTTTACTGTCTCGGTCATCTGATGCTGGCACTGGACCATACCCGTCTGGGATTGGCTGTAGGGCTGGGCTTGATCGCAGTGGGAGCGGGCGGGATCAAGCCCTGCGTGTCCGCGCACGTCGGTGACCAATTTGGCAAGAGCAATAAGCACCTTCTTTCGCGCGTATTCAGCTGGTTTTATTTTTCCATTAACCTGGGCGCTTTCGCCTCGATGCTGGCGACACCCTGGTTGATGGAGAACTATGGCGCGTCTGTGGCGTTTGCGGTGCCAGGTGTGTTGATGTTGATCGCAACACTGGCGTTCTGGTCCGGACGTCACCGCTTCGTGCACATACCGCCCACGGGCATGGCCTTCGTCCGCGAGACCATGAGCGGCGAAGGTCTGCGTACCCTCGGTCGTCTGGCCTTGATCTACCTTTTTGTTGCGGTTTTCTGGGCACTGTTCGATCAGACGGCGTCGGCCTGGGTATTGCAGGCGCAACACATGGATCGGTTTCTGTTCGGTGTGGAGGTTCTGCCCGCGCAGATTCAGGCCGCCAATCCTCTGCTGGTGATGGTGCTGATCCCGCTGTTTTCGTACCTGGTCTACCCCAGTGTCGACCGCATCTGGCGTTTGACAGAGCTGCGCAAGATCGCCGTGGGGATGTTTCTGACGGTTCTCGCTTTTGCAATTCCGACCTGGATTCAGGTGCAGATCGATCAGGGTGGCACGCCATCAATACTCTGGCAATTGCTCGCTTACCTGGTACTGACTTCAGCCGAAGTGATGGTTTCCATCACCTGTCTGGAGTTTTCCTACACTCAGGCGCCGAGGACGATGAAGTCGTTTGTGATGGCGTTTTTCATGATGTCGATTGCGGCTGGCAACCTGTTCACCAGTGCCGTGAACTTCTTCATCCAGCAGGAGGATGGCAGCAGCAGACTGGCCGGCGCCGACTATTACCAGTTCTTTACGCTACTGATGCTGGTGACGGCCATCCTGTTCACGCAGGTGGCGCGATTCTACAAGGGCAACACCTACCTGCACGAAGAAATACCGGAGGCCAAGCCGGGCAGGGATTGACCGCCCTTGTCAATGGGTGCAGCCGTCAGTCGTGGTGATGACCGCCGGGGCCGTGGACATGCCCGTGTTCGATTTCCTGCTGTGTGGCGTCACGAACGTCTACGATTTCGACAGCGAAATTCAAATGAACGCCCGCCAGAGGATGGTTGCCGTCGACGGTCACCGTGTCTTCGTCGACACTGGCGACGGTCACAACCAGCATACCGCCGTCCGGACCCTGTGCATGAAACTGCATGCCTGGTTCTATTTCAGAGTCTTCGGGGAACATCGTCTTTGGCACGCTCTGGGTCTTGGAATCATCCCGTTCCCCATAGCCCTCCTGGGGTGATACGGATACATTCATTTCATCCCCCGCCTGCTTGCCGTGCAGGGCATTTTCCAGGCCGGGGATGATATTGCTTGCTCCATGCAGATAAGCGAAGCTGCTATCGTTGGACTGATCGATCACTTTTCCGGCGTTATCGGTCAGGGTGTAATTGAGGGTAACCACCTTCTGGGAATCTATCTGCATGAGGCTTCCTTGGACTGCCTGGATTGGCTTGCTGTTGTTGGCGAGGCCCTGCACCATACCGTAAAACAGCCGTCAATGGAACCGCAGACGCCTTGTCGGGCTATTTCAGCTTTATTGTAAATACTGCATAATCAAACGTTTCTCGATCATTTGGAGTATCGGCGGTGAAGTTCAGCATCGAAGAATTTCGGGCCTGGCAAAACAAGAAGGTGACCTTGCTCGGTATGTCCGGGGTCGGCAAAACCTATTTATCGACACTGTTGTGCGGACATAACTGGTTCCACTACTCGGGTGATTATCGGATCGGTACCCGTTATCTGGATGAGCCCATTCTGGATATCATCAAACAGCAGGCCATGCAGGTGCCTTTCCTGCGTGACCTGCTGAGGCGTGACTGGATCTATATCCGCAATAACATCAAGGTCGATGACCTTGGTCCGGTGCTGAGTTTTGTCGGCAAGCTCGGTGATCCGGAGCGGGGTGGTGTTCCTTTGGAGGAGTTCGTACAGCGCCAGGCGCAGTACCGTGAGGCCGAGATTGCCGCTATGCTGGATGTGCCGGAATTTATCCGCAAGTCGCGGGAGATTTACGGCTACCGGCATTTTGTAAATGACGTCGGCGGCAGTGTTTGCGAGCTGGACGATCCGTCGGTGATCAATCTGCTGGTGAAGCATACCCTTATTCTCTATATACAGGTCACCGATAAGGAGGAAGAGAAAAAATTGATCGATCGGGCGCAGAGTGACCCGAAGCCCCTCTACTATCGCCCGGATTTTCTCCAGGAACAACTCGGGATCTACCTGCAGGACAACGGCATGAGCTATGCCGCGGAAATGGATCCGGACGAATTCACACGCTGGATTTTTCCACGTCTTTTCAGTTCGCGCATTCCACGCTATGAGTCGATTGCACAGCCACACGGCTATACCGTGACGTCGCGGGAAGTCTCCGAAGTGCGCGATGAGGAGGATTTTCTGCAGCTGCTTGAGTCCGCCATCTCCCGCAGCGGCTAAGCTGGAGTATCAAGATGCCGCTCGTCGCCCATAACAAGTTGCCTGCATTCGAACGCCTGCGTGCGGAGGGCACCAGCGTTCTGCCACCGGGTCGCGCATCACAGCAGTACATCCGCGAGTTGCACGTCGGCTTGCTCAACATGATGCCGGACGCGGCCCTGGCGGCCACCGAACGCCAGTTTTTTCGTCTGATCGGCGAGAGTAACCCGATTGCGCAGTTTTATGTGCACCCCTTTACGCTACCCGAGCTGAAACGCGGGCCGGCGGCACAACAACATATCGATGCTTACTACGAACCGTTCGACAAAATCCGCCAGGAGGGACTGGATGCGCTGATCGTCACTGGCGCCAACGTCGTCGGACCGGAGCTGTCCGGCCAGCCGTTCTGGAAACCGCTCATTGCCGTTATCGACTGGGCTGTGGAAAATGTGACATCGACGCTATGCTCCTGCCTGGCGACACACGCCGTGCTGCAGTTTCGCTACGCGGAAAAACGCCTTGCGCAGCCGCGCAAGGTGTGGGGCGTCTTTCCGCACCGTGTCCTGGATAAGTCCCATCCACTTGTCAACGACGTGAACACACGTTTTGACGTGCCCCATTCCCGCTGGAATGCGGTGACCCGTCAGCAGTTCGAAGCAGCAGGTCTGCACGTGCTGGTGGAAAGCCAGGATACCGGAGTGCATCTGGCCACCAGCGCCGATGGTTTGCGCGCCGTGTTTTTTCAGGGGCATCCCGAGTACGACACCATATCTCTGTTGAAGGAATACAAGCGTGAAGTCATGTTGTATGCGGAGAGAAAGCGGGGCGACTATCCGCCCTTTCCCGCCAACTACTTTCGCACCCGCGAAAAAGCTCTGCTCAACGAATATCGCGGACGTGTGGAATCAGCGCTGATGAGGGGATGTGAGCTGCCGGAATTCCCGGAACGCCTGGTTGCAGAACGGCTCGAAAATACCTGGCACGATACCGCCGAGGCCGTGGTGAGCAACTGGATGGGGCTGGTCTACCAGACTACCCACCGCGATCGCCGTCTTCCGTTCATGGACGGCATAAACCCCGATGATCCACTGGGCCTGTACGCAGGCTGAGGCAGGCCGTGCGCGAAATCATTCACCTCAAGACGACCAAGCGGGAGATGCTGGTCGATATCACTGATGATGTGCGGTCGGTCGCGGGACGCAGCGGTATCCTCGACGGGCTGGTATCGGTTTATGCGCAGGGCGCGACCGCTGCCATCATGATCCAGGAAAACTGGGATGAGAGTGTGCAGAGCGATGTGATCAATTTTCTCAGCAAACTGATACCTAGAGGTGTGTGGTTACACGACGCCCAGGACGGCAACGGTGATTCACATCTCAAGTCGGGCCTGGTCGGGCCATCGGAAATCATTCCGCTGATTGATGGCCAGTTGGGTCTTTCGACCTGGCAGAACATATTTTTCTGCGAATTCGATGGACCCAGGCAGGACCGTAAGGTTGTCTGCACGGTGACGCCGGACCGGGAAAATTCTGATCGCTGAAATCCTCCGCGAGCTTTGTGTCCTTGCTGGTTGGAATCAGCCCCCCAACTGGAACCGACGCGGCAGGCTCAAGCGCTTGTATACGGCCTGTGAAACAACCAGGATAGCATGAGTTTCCTGGCATCAAAGGATCTGCTGCTGATGGTGCTGAGGTCATAGGGGGCACCGCTGACAATGCTGTTAGCTGCCATGAGGCCGCTTTTGACAGCCGGGCCGATACCTTCGGCCATGTCCTTGGTCGCCAGGCCGGCTGAGTCGCCGGC
>Ga0209536_100010860_pt1 | contig 13389 bp, 9 predicted proteins | sample DeeMarSeWOR28_12_FD_187461 | JGI IMG/M metagenome (GOLD analysis project Ga0209536, IMG submission 187461) | Marine sediment microbial communities from White Oak River estuary, North Carolina - WOR-2-8_12 (SPAdes) (version 2) | ecosystem: Environmental > Aquatic > Marine > Intertidal zone >...
TCGCTTTTGAACAGATCCGATATTTCATGGGCGCTTGCCACTCAAACTACCTACCCGAGCTGGGCTGAAATGATGGATAGATTTAATACAATGTGTGAATTCTGGACGTTGAAGCAATCACATAACCACGTGATGATGGGCAGTATAGATGCCTGGTTCTATAAAACGTTGGCAGGCATCCAACTTGTTGAAAGTCAACCCGCATTTAAGGAATTTGTTATTAAACCTTATTTGGCTGACAGTTTAGATTATGTAAATGCTTCGACCAATACACTTCGTGGAAATATTATTTCTTCTTGGAGGAAAACCGAAAATGGTTTAGAATTAAATGTGGAGGTCCCTTTCAATTGTAAAGCTACCGTTTATCTGCCTATTCATGAAAAGAAACCCATTTTTGAGAGTGGATTGGAACTGGATACACTCAATGGGATTAAAATGATAAGCGAAGTTGAAGGTTATAAAATTATAGAGGTTGGTTCAGGTAATTTTCATTTTGGCTATTAAAATTTTTAATTTCAATTCATGAAAATATTATTATCAATTTGTTGGTTCCTAATAACATGTTTCACGGGCTATAGTTATTTGCAGGCTCAGAATATAATAAAACAGGGAACTTTGGTAATCGCCCACCGAGGAGCATCTGCATACGCTCCGGAAAATACCATTGCTTCTGCAAGATTAGGGTGGGAGCTTGGTGCGGATGCTGTGGAAGTGGATGTACATTTGAGTGCAGATAACAAGATTGTAGTGATCCATGACAGCAATACAGGGAGAATTTCCGGTGAAATGATGGCGGTTAGTGAGACATCCCTGGACAACTTAAAAACTCTGGATGTTGGCAGTTGGAAGGATGAGAAATATAAAGACGAACGTATTCCGACGTTGCATGAAATTGTTGATCTTATCCCCGATGGAAAAAAACTAGTGGTTGAAATTAAAAGTGATATTCGTTTAGTTCCGGTACTTGAAAGAGAATTAAAAAATGATCCAAAGCTAGGACAGCTCATCTTCATTGCTTTTAATTATGAAACGATAAAAGCTGTAAAGCAATTAATTCCGGAGAACAAGGCCTATTGGTTGAGTAGCAGGTTTTCAGAGCCTTTATCCACTGTTCTTCAGCACGTTAAAAATGATGGATTAGATGGTGTCGATCTGCATTATTCACTTATTACACCGGAATTAATGGATTATGCTAAAGAGTTACTTTTGGAGGTACACTGCTGGACTGTAGATGATCTTGTAAAGGCAAAAGAACTAAGTAAACTTGGAGTAAACAGCATTACTACAAATATCCCAGATAAAATCTTAGATATACTTCATCGCTAGGGGCACACATATTTACTTACATCTGATAGGTTTTTACTAGCAGCTACTATTCAATTGGTTCTTTTTCAAAGTCTGATTTATTGACCCATCCTGTTTCTATTTGTTCACCGCTCATATATCGTTTATAAAAATTTCTCATGTTTTCCTGTGCGTACGTATAATTGTCGAAAATGTCACCAGTTCCTAACACACGAGGGTCTTTTTGATGAGTAAGTTCTGCTTCCATCTGTATCTTTAGGTTGTTTTTTACATCACGATATTCATCAAGTTCTGCCAGATTATGCAAACACTCAGGATCCTTTTTAATATCATATAGTTCCTGTGGAGGTCTCTTCCCAAAGGACCAATACCAGTAATTAAATGTTTCCGGATTAACCCTTCTTTGAAGAAGAACAGTTTTTGTGGGACTACCGTCGCAATTCAAATAACCGGTTTCCGGATTTCCTGCAGGCCATCGATCCGATTTATAATTTACTAAAAATAAGTATCCGTCTTTTACTATCCCCCTGACCGGATAGCCCCAGTCATGAGGTCGGCCAATGTCATGCCGTTCCTTACCAATTAACACGTGGTCCCGATAATTAGTCACACTTCCTGATTTTTCAGAGAAAAATATATCCGTCAGGCTTTTTCCCTGGATGGGATGCATACCTGCATTAGTTGGATCGAGATTGGCAAGCTCAAAATATGTCGGGGCAAAATCTATAAAATTGACAAAATCATCCACTGTTCGCCCTGGATTTTTGATTCCATTTTTCCACATGATTGCCAATGGTAAATGATTTGATAATTCATACTCCTGTCCCTTTATACGCGGAAATGGCATGCCATTATCAGCGGTCGCAATGACGAGTGTATTATCCAGATCACCATTCTTTTCGAGGATGCTAATCATTTTTTGAAGGTGCTGGTCAAAGTATTCAATTTCAAAAGCATAATCCAGCAAATCGGTTCTGACTGTATCATTATCCGGCCAGAAATCAAATACTTTATCCACATCGGCCAACTGCTTTCCTCCTTTCTCAATACCTGCCCTAAATTCATATGCCCGATGTGGTTCAGTAGAACCGTACCAGAAGCAGAAAGGTTTTCCCTCTGGTTTTTTGCTCAGAAAATCTTCAAAATTAGCGGCATAATCATTATTAGAAATAAATCTGGCTGGAGGAGTGGTCTTAATTGAATTATAAGGTACCCCTGTCAGCTGTCGAGGATTTCCTTGTACATCATTCGCTACTCCGGGAGCCCAACCTTTTGCTGTATATCCCACATGATATCCGTTTTCAGCAAGTGCTTCAGCATATGTCTTAAATTTAGCAGGAAAAAATGGGACATGATTGGCAGCTTCTTCCAGTTGCCATGAATTGCGGCCGGTGAGTATACAAGCCCGCGATGGAGCACATTTTGCGTTTGGAGTATAGCAGTTTGTAAATAAGATACCTTGTTCGGCTACCCGGTCAAAAGCAGGTGTTTTTATCCAATCCGTACCATAGGCGCCCATGTGAGGATAAGATGCATCATCAGCTATCGCAAAAAGAATATTTGGTGGAATAGCTTTATCTTTTTGCGTCACGCATTTTGAAAAGATTAAGATGAAAATAAGAAAACAAAATATTGAAAGGCGCTGGGTTATCATGGTGTGCTGATTCATTTTGATTTAAAAAGGTAGGGTGAATATAATATATACAAATTGATTGCTCAATTTTTAAGTGTACAATAATATTATTCAATTATACAAGAAATTTCACGATGAGAAATCATTAATTTTGAAATTTTTGAATATCATTTTTATGGCTATTTTTGCACTCCAAATGAAATGATGATATGCAACTTAGCGAACAAGAAATACGGAGAAGAGAAGAGAAAAGTGAGCTTGAAAAACTGGGCATCAATCCGTACCCTCCTGATCTTTTCGAGGTAAATGTAACTGCAAAAGATATAATTGAAAATTACAAAAGACAGAAAACTGATTATAAAAATATCTCGATCGCAGGACGGATCATGAGTCGCCGGATTATGGGTTCTGCGTCCTTTGCAGAACTACAGGACGAATCTGGTAGAATTCAGGTGTATATACGAAGAGATGACATTTGTCCGGAAGAGGATAAGTCGCTATACAATACTGTCTTTAAAAAATTGCTGGATATTGGAGATATCATCGGTGTGAAAGGATATGTATTTACGACACAAACAGGTGAAATTTCTATTTATGCAAAAGATTTAAAAGTCTTAACTAAATCTTTACGTCCGTTACCAATTGTAAAAGAAACTAGGGATAAGGATGGAAACGTTGTTGCTCATGATGCATTTACAGATCCAGAACACAGGTATAGGCAGCGATATGTTGATTTAATTGTCAACCCACATGTTAGGCGAACCTTTAAAAAAAGGACTGCCATGGTAAATTCCATGAGAAATTTCCTGAATGACAGGGGATATTTGGAAGTGGAAACCCCAGTTCTACAGCCGATCTACGGTGGTGCGGCGGCAAAGCCCTTCAAGACGTTTCACAACAAACTCGATATGACACTTTATCTGCGGATTGCCAATGAACTCTATCTGAAAAGATTGATTGTTGGTGGATTTGATGGAGTTTATGAGTTTTCAAAGGATTTTAGAAATGAAGGAATGTCGAGGTTTCATAATCCTGAGTTTACCCAGGTTGAGTTGTATGTAGCGTACAAGGATTATATGTGGATGATGGAACTGGTGGAGGAAATGATCGAAAAAGTTGCTTTGGATTTGCACGGGACTACGGAAGTTAAGGTGGGAAAACATACGATCAATTTCCAAAGGCCGTGGAAAAGATATACAATGTTCGAGGCCATAGAGCAGTTTACCGGCATTGATATTTCAAAAATGACAGAAGAGGAGTTGAGAGGAACTGCCAGAAAGCTGAATGTCCCAGTAGATGATACTATGGGAAAGGGAAAACTTATTGATGAAATATTTGGTGAAAAATGTGAACCGCACCTTATTCAACCAACCTTCATTACTGATTATCCTGTAGAAATGTCTCCTTTAGCTAAAAAGCATAGATCTATTGAAGGATTGGCGGAGCGGTTTGAGGCGATATGCAATGGAAAGGAGATCTGTAATGCTTTTTCGGAATTAAATGATCCAATAGATCAAAGGGAAAGGTTCCAGGCTCAGTTGGAGCTAGGTAAACGTGGGGATGAAGAAGCCATGGTTTTGGATGAAGATTTTCTACGGGCCATTGAATATGGAATGCCTCCTACCGCGGGCTTAGGGGTAGGAATAGATCGATTAGCTATGATCATGACCAATTCCAATTCCATTCAGGATGTTATATTTTTTCCGCAGATGAAAGCTGAGAAAAAAACTGCTGATGCTTCTGAGGTATTTAATAAAGCCGGAATCCGTGCAGATTTAATACCGATACTAGTAAATATGGGGATGTCAAATATTGAAGATCTGAAAAATGTAAAAACCACCAAATTATTCAATGATGTCTGTGGAATGCGCAAAAAGATGAAGTTGAATGATGTAAAAAACCCAACCATGGATGAGGTCCAAAGTTGGGTAGAATAGGGTAGATATTTCATTGAGTCTTTCCTAACCTTTGAGAATTTCAATTTCTACACGTACATTCCTTCCCGCCATAGCATCGTTTTTGCCATAAATCATTTTTTTACCCCCCCAACCTTTAAGCTCCATTCGCTTTTTGTCGATGCCTTGTTCTATTAACCATCTCATGATAATATCGGCCCGGGCTTTAGAAAGTTCTTTTGCCGATCCGACACCCTCAATATTATTTGGTGTTACTTCAAAAAAGTTTATATCATCATCTTTCAATTTAATTATTTTACCTGCAGCATTTCCATTGGTGTGTCCGTGAATCCTGATTTCGAGTTTTTCATTCTCTTTTAACATTGAGAGCAGGCTATTTAGCTCAAACTTGGATTCCGGTTTCATAATGGCCGCATTATTATAAAAATAGACATTATACATGGTAAGGATATCGCCAACTTTGTGTCTAGCCAATGTAAATTTGATAGTAGTGACGCCTCCTGATTGACTTATTCTATCTTTATCGGGTGAAGACATTGGGTTGTCAATTTTTAGTGAAATCTGGTCTTTCACAAAGCCAAAAATATCGCATAAGGCAATGATCTCTTTTGTTTGGGTATCTGGCGCCTCAATTGGGTGGACTTGATTGGTGCTGACACTTTTCATCGCTTTGTTTCTTGCAGCATCAATTATGGTTACATACCCTGGGACCTCCCTGAGTGTGGTGGCATTAATTACATTAAATCTGTAATTAAATGTTTCCTGGTCCTCTGACATGGGAGGAGGAGGAATTAGTTCTACTTCTTCCGGCTCTTGTATTTCTTCTTCGACTGGTGGTAATGTAACGACTTCTTCTTGCACCTCTTTTTCTTCACCCTGAGCCATTAATTCTTCCAATGTTATCCCTACATACATTATCCAGGCATCATAAAACTGGTTTGTAGCTCGTAATTCACCTCTTTTTTGCCGGGCAAATTCTAAATCATCCTTTGTCGTATAGGCATACACATAATACATGTTATTTTCTCTGTTTCTGGCAATTTGGGGAGATTTATTCTCAATTTTTATCGATTTGACATATTGCATGGCATTTTCACGAATTTGAAATACTCCTATGATCACATACATTCCTTTTTCTAAAAAGGGAAAGGATTGGTTCGTGTCTTTTATATTAAAATTTCCCTTCAGATTAAAAGCTATAGTTGAGGAGAATTGTGAAAAAGATAAACTAATTGCGATTGCTATTATCGCTATAAAAGCACCCTGCCAATACTTAAAATTTTTCATGGAATGTGGTTTTTAAAAAATACTATCGGAATTTTGCCCTTTTAAAACTACCTGTAATAATATAGGAAACCCTAATACTTGTGATGATATAGATATCTTTATCATTTGGCATTCCCCTATTATTATCCACACCTTCCTGACCATATCCGGCATATACAGTATAACTCCTGTTGTCATATTGGGAGGTATATGTTGTTAACGTTGCGGTAGCATTTATAGCTTCAAAATTTCTTGGATCCCCGGAATTGACAGCTGTTGTTTCTCTTGATCTATCCGACATGGCCCTGGCTAATTCAGAATCAAGAGCGCCTAAGTCAACGTAATTTCCACTTACATCGTCAATATAATCTGTAAATAAATACCTGTATCCCATTTCAAATTCAAAATCCCATCGCTTGTTAAGTTGGGCACGTATACCCAGTCCAAATGGAATTGAAGGTTGAATCAGGCTATATTGTTTCACATCATAATGCGGACTTAGCTGTCCTTCAGTACCCAATTTACGTAAGGCTATCCAGTCCCCGGCTTCTGCAAGGGGTTGTCCGAATTTATCCTGATCCGGGGCTCTTGCTTTTGGATTATGATGAAATGCAGCAACTCCCGCAAATACATATGGAGTAAATGAGACCCTGTTGAGAAAAGTCCCGTGATTGCCAAATATGTCCCAAACACCAATAAAGGCCAGTTCTTTTATATCATTGCGAAATGAGGCGTTACGGACGTACCTGAATTTGCTATTTTCTCCATTCGGATCGGCTGATTCAAAATCATCACCCTTTAACCTGCCCCAGCTAAAACTTCCACGGAAAGTGAGATTTGGCAAATACCTGTACGATGTGAAAATGGAAAATGCTGGCCGTGTAAATGATATATTGGTACTGGCCATTTGCGATTTTGGGGCTAAATCACCAAAATAATTCGTGGCATCAAGGCTGACTCCGGCACTTAGATATCTTTTATTTTTATCAAAGTGGATAGAACCACCCTTATATTTGCTTATTTTCCTGTTCTTTTTTTTCAGATAGCCTTTACTTTTTCTCTGGGCCTCAGCTTCATTAATTGCCAGGATAGAAATCATTAAAAGTATAAGTCCGAAAAATTTAATAAGTCTCAGTGGAAAGATTGTGCTTTTCAACGTTTTATATTTTCGAAAGCTTAAAATAAATAAATATTATATTCCTTCTAAGAAATAATAAAAATTTTGCTCACAAATGTATGAATAAACTTCATTTTGTTGTATTTGCTACCTATAACTAGCTGGAAATTATCCTAACTAGTTGTCAAACCAGCTTCTCTGTTTATTTACTTTCAAATCCTGGAGAAGAGATGATTTTGCATTAATCGACAAATTATATGACTGGTATCTGCCGAACGGGATATACGTAAAGTTCATTTGCCAGCAATGGAGGTCCCTTGAAATATTAAAATTTGTTTGAGTAAATTCCAGCTTTTCAAAATCAAAACCGGAATTAAATGACATATTCCATTTTTCGGTCAAGGTTATACTGCCGGAAAATGTTAATGCCTGTACAATATCGGCTTCCTCGAACCCTCTTTTCCGGTAGCTTATATTATAATTAAACCTTAAATCCCAGGGGATATTAAAATCGACATATAATTCCGGATTATTTTTAATGAATTCAAGTTCCATCTCTTCTTCCGGAGTCAGCGGCCCAAGTTCTTCCTCGGTCTGATTATTCTTCTCTCTTGCTTTTGGATTCAGGCTCATGCTCAGGGCTAAAGTTGCCTGGGTTACCTGTCCCAAGCCACGGCCAACATCCCAGGCAAAGATATCTCTTTTCCGCTGTGCTACCCGCCTGTCGCCATTGCTAGTAAAATAGATGCTGTCAAGGTCATAAATGTATGGATCTACCGTAGAGTTAAAGCTGATATCTAATTTTTTATTAAATATTTTCGTTCTAGCTGCAATACGTATCGTTGAAAGCTGAAAAGAGTCCGCCAGGAAGTTGTAGCTGGTATTAAGTGAAAAGTTATCGAGCAACACCACCTTTCTGGCCTGGTCTGTGGTATCCTTTTTTGTTTTTACTTTCATCTCCAGGTTATTTGAAAGTGAAAATGATGCGGTAGCGCTTCTTCCAGCAGAAGGTGTCCCATACACAAAACCCTGGTATTTGGAAAGTCTTCTGGTATTTCCGAGTGTATCAATTTGGACATCCTGATAATAGCCATATTTTTCATCTGAAAAATCAGGGCTGAAACTCATGCTGGCTGATGGAATCATAACATGACGGATGGCCTGGATTTTTTCGCCTTTAAAATTAAGTGTACCATAAAGCCTGGTATTGAATGATCCTGAAGCACTATATTGATTTGCCCGTGAGAACTTGCTGATTGTATCAACTTTAACGGCAGCAGCTTCATCTATCCATTGATAATTTAGCTCCTTAAAATACCATAATTCTGAATAGTTGAAGCTTGGACTAAATGTGATGAACTTGAAGATATTCATGGAGGTAGAGACCGGTATTTGATGGCGTATACCATTTTGTGCACGATCCCAAAGTCCTTTCAGACCCAACTCGCTTAATGGTACGATTGTATCATTCTCAGGGACATAACCGTACACTGGGAAACCGGGTGTCCCAATCCGGTTGTTTGTTGCTCTGTTCGTACTGTTCATATTCCACGAAAAAGATATTTTTTGTATCCAGTTTTTTGCCGAGGTGGCGCCAAATTTAAAGGGATAGATCCTGCTCATATTCAACGCAAGTTCAGGTAATAATAAATTCATCAGACCAGTATTCACGTTTTGTTGTAAACGTGAACTGGCACTCATACTAAATGGTGTGCCCCGGAATGTCTTTGAAAAATTTATACTGGAATTGAAATCCTGGTTAAGCGTATTCGTAAGATCCTGATAGGTTGGGTTATTTTGGTTGTAGGATGAAGTACCGGCACTAACTGAAGCAGAAAACCTGGCAGTTCCTTTTGTTTGGGGACTGTGACTCCAATTAATCCAGAAATCATTAATTACTGTGGAATCTCCCTCGTTAAGGCCTTTTTGATTGTTATATCGCATATTAAAATTGCCTGTGTATGCATAGCGTTTATTGTATTTTGTAGCCGCATTCAATCCCCAGCTGCCTTTAGAGTAGATTTCACCAAGCAGTGTCAAATCTATATAATCATTGAGGGCGAAGTAATATCCACCGTTTTTAAGGAAAAATCCCCGTCTTTTTTCTTCACCGTACGTAGGAAAAATGACACCGGATACCTTTTTCTTTGGCACTGGGAACATCCCAAAAGGTAAGCCTATTGGAGTTGGGATATCATTGACTTTTATATGAAATGGTCCGGAAACCACTTTGTTATTTGGGATAACCTTTAGTTTGGAAGATTCGATATGAAAATGAGGTTCTTTCAAATTACAGGTGGTATATTTTGCATGACTTATATACAACTCATCTCGTTGGTTCTTAAATACTTTTACTCCCTGCATTACTGCTTCGCCCTGTTGTGTAACGACTCCATCTATTATAGCTTTTTTAGATTCGAAATTATACTTCATGTCATCCGTCTCATAAGTTTCATCGCCGTCTTTAAATACAGGTTTGCCAATGTCATTTCCAAGGCTATCAGTCGTGCCCTTAGCAGTAATAATATGCGTCAGATAATTTATCTCAATTTGGTCAGCAGTCAACTCTATTTCGCCATAGGTAATGTGTGCTTCTCCATATAAGTTTACGATCTGGTTTGCTACATCCATTTGGATAGAATCCTTGGCCTCATACTGTATTGTTGTCTCTATATCACCTATTTCCTCTATTTCAAGTGAGTCTGCAGCAAGGAATAAACTATCAGAATTCGATAATATAGTTACCAGTGAATCCTTGGCAGTATCAACGAGTAAGCTATCAAATTCGGAACTGGTATTATTATTTTGACTATAGCCGGTAGTTAAACCCGGTATTACAGCCATCCAAAGAAAAAATAAAAGGTGTTTTAATTTTAACACTCGGTTTTTCAGTTTTAAAGAAAAAATACCAATTTTACGCAATGATAGGAGTTCATTTAAAAACAATCGCAAAATTGTGAAAAATATTGTTTTAACTTTCAGTTTGACATTGCTAATCCTCGCTTCTGCGTTTACTACAGTTGATGAACGCGATTTGAATATTAATACAGTTGTTATTGATGCGGGGCATGGTGGAAAAGATTCGGGTACTTTGGGAATGTCTTCAAAGGAAAAAGACATTGCTCTCAAAATCGCAATCGAACTCGGGAAAACCATCCAAAAATATTTAAAGGACGTAAAAGTAATTTATACCAGGACATCAGACAACTTTGTTGAACTGGAAGAGCGCGCACAAATAGCAAACAAAAACGGTGCCGATCTTTTTATTTCGATCCATTGTAATAGTTTGCCAAAAGAAACGCCCGAGCAAAAAAAGCAGGGAATTTTTGGCACAGAAACTTATATCATGGGAATGCATACCTCTGATGCCAATTTTGATGTGGCAAAACGTGAAAATGCAGTGATTCTGATGGAAGAAGGGAATAAAGAATCTTATGAAGGATTTGATCCCAATTCTCCAGAATCCTATATTTTGTTTTCATTGTATCAAAGCGCATACCTGGAAAATAGTCTGAGGCTGGCAGAAAAAATAGAACAACAATTTAAAGAACGTGTTAAAAGAAAAAGCAGGGGAGTAAGACAGGCCGGATTTTGGGTTTTGTACAGGACCTCAATGCCTAGTGTTTTGGTTGAAACTGGATATTTGAGTAATAATAATGAAGAAAAATACCTTAGCGATGCTTACGGTCAGACTTTGATCGCATCAGGACTTTTTAGAGCCTTCAGAGATTATAAAAATGAAATCGAATCAACCATAAACTAAATTTTTACTACGTGAAAATATCCAAGGAGTTCAAAGTAGGTTTGCTCGCCATCGTCTCAATTACTATTCTTTATTTTGGATTTAACTTTTTGAAAGGGATTGATCTGTTCAAAGATACCGATGGTTATTATGCCCTTTATGAAAATATAGATGGACTTACCATTTCCAATCCGGTAATCATTAATGGCCTCAGTGTAGGTCGAGTAAGTTATATTGAAATTTTACAGCAAAAAGGGAATCTTGTAGCTGTTGAAATGAACATCGATAGTAAAATTGTTTTGCCAAATGGCACTATTGCCCGACTAATAAATACGGATTTCCTGGGAAGCAAGGCCATTGAGCTTATTCTAGGCGATTCAAGCAATTATTATTATGAGGATGGTGATACACTTAGATCGTCGGTTGATGAGGGAATCACCGAATTTTTGAAGGAAAGTGCAGGACCTGTTGCGGACAATATCGGAACTACTATTGGGCGAATAAATGCTATTCTTGAGAATTTTCAGGGGAATAGTGAAAAAATTAATAACACACTTGACCATTTTGAAGGCATAACAAAAAATCTAAATAGAAAGCTGCCTACTATGGAAGATACACTTATTGCATTGCTCAGTAATCTAAACACAAATTCTAAAGAGTTGTCCGAGGTATTGAGTGGTCTTAAGCCAGTCCTGGCCAATACTGCACAAATTACTGACTCGTTAAAAGCAGTGGATTTTGGCAAAACTATGGATAAAACGGAGCTGATGATTGATAATCTGAATGCAAGCCTGGAGAAAATGAAGGCAGGTGAAGGCACAATGGGTAAACTGATGCACGACGATTCACTTTATGTTTATTTGAGCAATACCGCCAGAGACCTGGATAGATTGCTTGTTGATCTCCAGGAGAATCCAGGGCGATATGTACAGTTTTCTATGTTTGGCAAAAAGGATAAATCAGAGAAAGAAAAGTCAAATAAAAACGACTAGGTTGGCTTGACTTTTTCGCTGTATTCCGTATTTTTCTAATGAAATAAGTAAGAAGTGTAAATTGCATTTTACCTGAATGTTAAACACAACTTGTATAAAATTTTGAAAAAAAAGGAATTAAAAGCGCTGGTTTCGTTGTTGGAGGATGAAGATGGCGAAGTTAGTAAACACGTAGAGGAAAAGATTATTTCCATAGGGAGTGAAGTAATCCCATTTCTTGAAAAAGAATGGGAGAGCAGCTTTAATCCAACCGTTCAACGAAAAATCGAAGATTTGATCCATGCACTTCAGTTTGACTACCTTAAAGTTCGTCTTCAGGAGTGGATCAAAAATGGGGCAGAGGATCTGCTGGAAGGCGTCTGGATGGTAGCGACTTACCAGTACCCCGATCTTGAGCTCAGTTTTTTGAAAAAGGAGATTGAACAATTATATTATCAGGTCTGGATTGACTTCAAGCAAAACCTGCATCCGTTCGATCAAATTAAGTTGATTAACAATGCTTTGTTTGAAAAACTAAAGTTTAAAGCAAACACGAAGAATTTTCATTCTCCGGGTAATTCCATGATCAATGTGGTGCTGGAAACTAAAAGAGGTAATCCTATTTCGCTTTGTATTTTGTATATCCTTATCGCCCAAAAACTTGATCTGCCAATCTACGGTGTTAATTTGCCGAATCTTTTTATTTGCACATATAAGACAAAAGATCACCAGTTCTACATTAACGCGTTTAATAAGGGTTTGATCTTTTCAAAATCAGACATCGAAAATTATGTACATCAATTGCACTTAAATCCTGTCGATTTATTTTTTCAACCGTGCAGTAATGCAGATATAATCAAGAGGACATTGCGCAACCTGATCATTTCTTTTGAAAAAATAGGGGATCATCAAAAATCAGATGAGGTGAAACAATTGTTGCAGTCTATAGATGGAGACTGGTCGCGTAACCAGGAGTATTAGAAGCAGTAGCAGATAATATGGTCATGTAGTTCCTGATAATTTAGTGCTATTTTCGCAGCTGATCCGCCGACTGAAAATTCTGATCGTATAATGTCTCGCTTATAACGTACAAATGGGAATATTTTGATGTCTTTTTTAAAATTCAATCCCACCTTTCCATTTAATTTATAAATAGCTTCTTTACCTGCCCAATATATGCAGAGTTTTTTCATGTCGCCTGCGCAATCCGCAAACTCCTGATCATTTAGGAAACGATGTGCAATCCGGCCCAGTTTTTCCACAGGTTTTTCAATATCTATCCCAACATGAAGTTTTTTGTGAAGGATGGCTACTGCGTACGGGAAGCTATGGGAGATGGAAATGTGATAGTTTATACCAATTAAATGCGGTTTATCATGGTCATCTTTGGTGATGCCCTTGTATTCTTTCCCAACTTGTTTTACGAGTTCTTGTATACA
>Ga0209536_100010862_pt1 | contig 13385 bp, 10 predicted proteins | sample DeeMarSeWOR28_12_FD_187461 | JGI IMG/M metagenome (GOLD analysis project Ga0209536, IMG submission 187461) | Marine sediment microbial communities from White Oak River estuary, North Carolina - WOR-2-8_12 (SPAdes) (version 2) | ecosystem: Environmental > Aquatic > Marine > Intertidal zone >...
GGAGCCGGCCCTGGCCAACTGCGGCGTCATTCCGCCCGTGGAGGGCTATCTGGAGGGGCTGCGCAAGATCACCGAACAGTACGGCGTGCTGCTGATCTTCGACGAGGTGATGACCGGTTTTCGGATCGCCCCGGGCGGAGCTCAGGAATATTACAACATCAAACCCGACATCTCGACCTTCGCCAAAGTCATCGGCGGCGGTTTTCCGGCGGCCTGTTTCGGCGGCACCAAGGAGGTCATGGAGATCGAGGCCAAGAACGAGGTCATGCACGGCGGCACCTATACCGCCAGCCCCCTGGTACTGGCCGCCGCCGATGCCGTATTGAAACGCATCGAGCGGGACAAGGAGACCATGTACCCGCGTCTGTTCGAACTGTCCGAGCGCCTGCGTGACGGGCTTGTGCGTGTGATTCGCGATGCCGGTTTCCACTGCTTCGGTCAGGGTATCGGACCTTTATTCCAGGTGTTTATCGGCGACAGCGATATCGACCGTTTGTACAACTACCGCGACACCCTGGGCTATGTGCGCGAAGACATTTTCAGCGCCTTCCACCAGGAGATGCAGAAACGCGGCATTTACCACCATCCAGGCCAGTTCGAACGATGGTTCCTGTCCACCGAGCACACCGACCAGGACGTTGACGACACCATCGCTGCGGCCGATGAGAGCATTCGGGCCGTGGCCAAGAAATTCTAGCCCTGGGCCACCACTTGCCGGATATATCTTTGCGGGACTCTGCCCCTTCGTCGTTTGCAACAGCCGCCGGAGGGGCCGTTAGACATTCAGGAAGTTTCCATCTGAAGGCGGACAGATTATATAGAGCCGGCGTGATGGAGTACTTTCTTGGGTTTAAACCAGGACCCCCTCTGGGGGCAAACCAAAGCCGGGCCCTTTGGGTTCGGATTCCTTACTTCTTATAGAGGATGACGATTTATTTCAATAAAAGGATTTTTCATTTTGCGTTCTGCATGTCGGTGCTTTTTATAGCCGGTTGTTATTTGGAGCCTAGCTTCAATAAAATTGATTTCCAGCAAACGGCGCCATGGTCACCATGGCCCATGCGAGGTCATTTTTTTGATCATACCGGCAGGTCTTCTTTTGAAGGGCCCTCTAACGGGATCATCCAATGGACTGTGAAAGCAGATTCAGAAATAACCGCATCACCTGCAATCGGCAAAGACGGCACCATCTATATTGGTTCTTGGGATAAAAATTTATATGCAGTGTCTCCTCATGGTGAAGTAAAATGGCATTTTGGCACAGGTGATATAATATCAGGTTCACCCGCTGTCGATTCTGAGAATAATGTTTACTTTGGATCGTGGGATGGAAATATATATTCGATTAATTCAAACGGCTTAAAAAATTGGAATATCGAAACGGGAGGCCGGATTGCTTCTTCGCCGGTTATTAGCCCACAGGGTAAAATCTATATTGGCTCGGAGGATGGGAAAATATATGCTTTGGGAAAAGATGGTACCCTAAATTGGACATTTCAAACGGGTGGCTGGATCTTGTCGTCTCCGGCTATTGGTCCCGATGGAACCGTATATTTTGGTTCTGACGATCACTTTTTTTATGCAATTTCAAAACGCGGGCAAATGAAATGGAAAATTAAAACCTCCGGTCTCGTCTATTCCTCCCCGGCGATTTCTGATGATGAGACCATATACTTTGGATCGTATAAAAGAGAGCTGTTTTCCGTTGACAAAAAGGGCAATGTCAGATGGAAACTGTTGCTTGGGCGTGAAGTAACTTCATCCCCTGCAATCGGTGAAGATGGTACCATCTATATTGGCTGTTGGGATAGAAAATTTTATGCCATAAAACCTGATGGTATAATTAAATGGGTTTCGAGCATCTCGAAACAATTTATATACTCTTCGCCGGCTATTGATTCAGCGGGTAATATATATTTTGGGTCTTTTGACCATAACCTATATGCTCTCACACCTGATGGCGAATTGAAATGGTCGGTACCTGCCACCCATCGCATCTATTCGTCTCCAGCAATCGGTGCTGACGGATCTATCTATTTTGCCTCATTTGACGGGAAAATATTTGCTGTCGGAAGTTTATGATTCTTTTTTAGCTGAATATGTTTTGGTAGTTGACTTGCTAAAGCAGTCAATTTTTGTTGAACCCTAAAAACAGGAAGGAGGTAATTATCATGAAAAAAAATCGTCGAACCTCACTGGTTATTGCAGTTATTTTGACAACCGTTTGTTTTTTCTCACTTGCCTGGGGCGAAAAGCCCATTAAAATAGGCGTTCCCTTACCGTTAAGCGGGCCCTATGCGCACGATGGATTAATTGGTAAACAATCGGTTATTTTTGCAACAGAAGACATCAACTCAAAGGGGGGGGTATTAGGTAGGAAATTAGAATTACTCTATTATGACGTCGAAGATGTCATGCCTGAAAAGGTCATGGCTTCTGCACAAGATTTAGTTATGGGCAAAGGCGTTGACCTGGTTGTTACCTCCTGGGTTGACTACGGAGTAGATGTCAAAGCATACGGTCGATTCGATGTTCCTTATTTTGCAGGCGCAGCATCAAGTCTTTCAATTAAGGCATATCAGGAAGATCCTAAAAAATATTGGAACTTTTTTCAGTACTTCTCGACAGAAGAGGAGTATTCGCGACAGGGATGGGCTAAAATGATGACCATTCCATACACCTACCCCAATAAGAAAGTCTATATAATCAATGAAGATGACCATTGGTCTCATGTTATCGCCGATGAATATGAGATGTTGGCGAAAAAAGACGGATGGGAAATTGTCGGGAAAGATACCGTATCAGTCGGAAATGTTGAGTGGGGTGGAATACTTACCAAAATCAGGTCCACCGATCCGGCCATCATTATGATGATAACACTATCACCCACAGCCGAGGCGGCCTTTCTCACTCAGTTCCACAAAGCACCCACTCAGTCTTTAATTCATATGCCATACTGCCCGTCTGCACCGGAATTTATTCAATTAGGGGGGAAATATGCAGAGGGCGTGCTTTGGAACACACTTTTGGGTATTCTTCCCGGCCCGGAAGCGGATGCATTTAAAGAAAAATTTATCAAGCGATTTGGAAATGAAACCTGGGGAATTTCCTATCCGGCCGGCATTTGGGACATGATGCACTTCTGGGTTGATGCCGTCAACAAAGTCGGGAAGGTAGATGATTACAAAGCGATTGCTGATTATCTAAGCAAAACTCCATATAAGGGACTTTGCGGCACCTATGTGTATCCCGAAAAAACAAATACAATTATCAGCGGGGATGAATATATTCCGGCACCATTTTTCCAGGTTCAAAATGGCAAAGACGTTCAATTGTACCCGGAAAACTGGAAACAGGGTGACTTTATTGTTCCAAGTTGGATTAAACAATAGAATTTTATCTAAGTAAATTGGGATGGAGGAGCATTCAATCGGCTCCTCCATTGTTTAAGCGTAAGGCGATAAAGACAATGGCAATTTTACAGAACAGCAATGTCACCAAATATTTTGGCAATTTAGCTGCCGTAACGGATTTGTCATTTGAAGTTGAAAATGGAGAGATATTTGGTATTGCCGGCCCTAACGGTGCCGGGAAAACAACTCTTTTCAATCTAATTGCAGGTATTTATTCCTGTAGTGGAAAAATCTATTTTAATGGTCAACAAATTAATGGGTTGCGGCCGCACCGCATCTGCAAAATGGGAGTTGCAAGAACCTTTCAAGTACCATTGGTATTTTCGTCGCTCACCGTTTATCAGAATATCGAAACCGGAGCACACTTCGGATACGATGGGGATGAAGATAAAGCTTCTTTGGTTTCAGAAATATTAGATATCATTGGGCTGCAGGACAAAGCCGATATCGAAGCGATACATCTTAGACTTTTTGATAAAAAATTAACTATGTTAGGTTCTGCTTTAGCAACAAGACCCCAATTGCTTCTACTGGATGAACCGGCAAGTGGCCTAAATCCAAATGAGATTGCACAAAGTATCTCTCTTTTTAAAACCATTAACGAAAAATTTGGTCTAACAATCATCGTCATCGAACACCTCATGCGTGTGTTGATGGATATTTCCAATAGACTGATGATATTAAACAACGGCGAGATGATATCCATCGGGCCGCCATCGGAAGTTGCAAGGGATAAAAAGGTAATAGAAGTATATTTAGGAAAAGAATATGTTAAAAGTTGATAATATCAATTTTTCATATGGTGAAGTTCCCATTCTATCGAATGTTTCTATTGAAGTGGGTGATGGGATGTTTGTTCTAATTATAGGTCCCAATGGGCATGGTAAAAGCACCCTTCTTAAAACGATCTGTGGCCTTCAAAACCCGCAATCCGGTGCTATTGTGTATAATAACCATGAAATTGATAATTTGCCGGTCCAAAAGATTGTAGAAATGGGTCTGGTATACATTGCCGAAGATAGGCATCTATTTCCTGATATGAGCGTCATTGATAATTTGATGATGGGGGCCTACAATAAGAATGCAAGGTTAAAAGAGAAAGAAAACCTTTATTTTGTTTTCGATCTTTTCCCAAAATTAAAGCTTTTGAAAAAAAATGTGGCTTCTTCTTTAAGTGGCGGTGAAGCTCGCATGCTTGCCATCGGACGGGGTTTGATGTCAAACCCTGAGTTTCTGGCTATTGATGAGCCGTCCTTGGGATTGGCCCCAAATCTCAGAGTCGAGGTATTTAAAAAAATTGATGATATCAAACAAAAAGGAGCGAGTATTCTCCTGGTTGAACAAAGTACTGCTATAGCTGCTGAGTATGCCGATATAATATATGTTTTAGAAGATGGGAAAATTGTTTTTAGCGGAACAAGAGAGGAAGCGTTTGACAATCAAAATATTAGAGAAGTCTTTCTCGGAACTTGATTTTATTTAATGAACAGCATTGCTGTTGGAGCCTTAAGGAGCTCGTGTACCGATGGACCCTTGGGTATATAAAATTTTATCTGGATTAATAGATGGCCTGACAATTGGATCGGTATATGCCTTAATTGCTTTAGGACTAGCATTGGTCTTTGGCGTAACACGCACCTTTAACTTTGCACATGGGTCATTTTTTACCTGGGGAGCCTATTTTGCATGGACCATACAAAAGGCTTTTGGAAAAGAAATTAGTCATCTTGTTATATTTGCTATCGTTATACCAGCATTATATTCGTTGGGGTGGGTCTTCGAAAAAATTGTTGTCCGACCTTTAAGAAAATCAACCAATTGGTTGATCATCGTCATGTTAACCACCCTCGCCTCTGCCTTGATTTTGGATACGACCGCGCTTGTCGTTTTCGGGCCCTTAACTAAATCTATTCCACCTCTCTTTGAGGGTAGAGTTATGATAGGGCAAATTGCAATCAGCATAAATGATCTGTCTATTTTTATTATTGCTATTTTGATTATTTCCCTGCTCACTTTATTTTTAAATAAAACCAGACAAGGAACTGCAATGCGCGCTGTCGCCCAGGATCTTGACGGAGCAAATATCGTAGGAATATATTCTGATAAGATATTTGGATACTCACTGGGCATATCAGCTGTACTTGCCGGAATTGCAGGTATTCTTTTAGCACCCAAATATTTTATTTCGCCTATGGGAGGCTGGACGCCTTATATAAAATCATTTATCATTGTCTTTTTAGGAGGATTAGGGAGTTTTAAAGGTGCAGTTTGTGCGGCTTTCATTCTGGGCATAATTGAGGCCATGGTTGTTTTATATATCAGCACGGTATGGGTTATGCCTGTCTGGTTTGTTGTTTTATTGATAATTCTAATTTTTCGACCTAAAGGACTATTTGGGATATGGGAATAAACCCAAACTACAAAATGTCAGGTAGTAAAAACAGGAATTTTTGCATTGCTGCGGTACTATTTCTTCTTTTCATTCCTGCAATCACCTTAAACAATAATTACCTCATGCATTTTCTTGTTTTGTGTTTTATTTGGGGCGTAACCGCCGAGGCATGGAATTTAATCATGGGTTACGCAGGAATTTTCAGTTTTGGACAAATTGCCTTTTTTACTATTGGAGCGTTTGCTGCCGGTCTATTATCTTTACAACTTGGTGTATCGCCATGGCTTGGAATGCCATTAGCCGGACTGATAACTGCCTGTGTAGGATTTTTGATTGGTCTTCCCAGTTTAAGACTGAAGGGTGAATATATTGCCTTAGTTACGTATGCGTTACATATGTTGTTAGGGGCCTTGGTTTTCAGAGGTAAGGCAATAGGAATTGAAACCGGTGGATTTCTCTGGAATATTCCATCTTTAACTTTTTTTGGATATGAGTTCCCACGAAATGCGGTAATTAGCTGGTACTATCTCGGCCTGGTCCTGTTTTTGCTTTTTTTGCTTTTTATTTATTGGATTATTCATTCTCCAATTGGTCGCGCGTTCGTCGCTTTGCGGGATGCAGAGCCATTGGCTCAATCCTTAGGAATCGATCAATTTAAATACAAGTTAATTGTCTTTAGTTTATCCGCTTTTATTACCGGAGTGATGGGTGCGTTTTATGCTTATTATGTTGCTGTGATCTCATCAAGGATGTTAGGTCTCGACTTTTTTGTTAAGGCCTTAATTATGGTGCTACTTGGAGGTATTGGACGATTTCCTGGAGCTGCAATCGGCGCTTTCATCATAACGATTGGATACGAGGCTATGCGACCGCTCATGAGTTACCGTCTCATCGTTCTTGGAATTTTTGTGATTCTTACAATCATTTATTTGCCTGGTGGGATTATGGGGGGAACTGACTATTTAGAAAAAATAAGGAAATGGCGACAAAAGAATAAAGAGCTTTTGAGTCAGTGATATTGGAGCCGTAGTCACAGTAAAAGGGAGGTTCAATCCAGATAGCATCACCTGTACTGCCGAACAACTCCCGAATGATGCGTTCACGCAACTTCTGCTCGCTGTCATAGGACTCGTTGAGAGCTTTGGCATAGATCCCGCGCCCGCTGCCGCTCTGCAGTAAGTTGAGGGTCCGTCGCGTCATACATCTCGCCGGAGAGCATCTTCTCTTTCTCAGGTAACCCAAATTGAGGTGTCAACAAGAACCATAGTTGTATTCAGGCAGATCTCCGCCTTGGAATGGAGCGTTGATTATCCTCGGTTCCGCCGAGTTTGGCCAGTCGCCTGCTGCTTTCGCGGGCTATTAGAGCTTCTAATCCAAGTCGCACCAAGGAGGTTTTCTCCTTAACGCCCGTCAGCCGCGATGCTTTTTCAAATATTTTGCAACATATGCGGTGCCGCGATAACGGTTAGGATAACTCCCAAGTATCATTTGCGTGTTCTCCGCGACTTGTATGATTTCTTTTATTTACTGACAGCGCTGATAATCCCTCTCACAGCGGCCGGGATATCCCCGGGAAGGACGATGACCTTTGAGTTTTGCGATGCGGATAAATTTTTGAGGGCTTCAATATACTTTTCACCGAGTAAGAACATCACAGGCAGTTCCTTGTCTTTAATGGCATCGGTTACTTTTTGTATGGCTCGCTGGCTCGCCTCCGCCAAAACCACCTTTGCCTGAGCATCGCGCTTTGAGGCCTCCAGGCGGCCTTCAGCTTCAAGGATTGCAGCGGCTTTTTCTCCATCGGCACGGGTTACGGTCGCCCGGCGCCCTCTTTCAGCGGCGGCCTGCTCTTCCATGGCCTTCTGCATGGTTTCGGAGGGGTTAATGTCCTGGATTTCGACGGTTTTTATGGTGATGCCCCAATCGGCAATGTCATCGGAAATGGCGGTCTTTAACCTGGCCTTGATTTCATCTCTGGATGACAGGGCGTCGTCCAGGTCCATTTCGCCGATAATTGAACGCAGAGAGGTTTGTACCAGGTTTTGAATCGCTAGACGATAATCCTCGACACCGTAGACGGACTTTTCGGGGGAAATGATATTAATATAAGCCACTGCATTGGCAATGATGACGGCATTGTCTTTAGTGATGACTTCCTGAGACGGAATATCCAATACGATGTCCTTGGTTGTTACTTTGTTTGCGACTCGATCAATATAGGGAAAGATGATATTTAATCCCGGACCGAGGGTTCGGTGGTATTTTCCGAGTCTTTGGACAACCTGCTTGCTCCCTTGAGGCACAATTCTGACACCGATAAAAATGGTTATCAAAACCAAGACGACGACAACCGCGACAACTATTAATCCTTCCATGAATTCTTCTCCTTGTTTAAATTTAATTGGTGTTTAGACCTACTACTGGATCATAAGGCATCCGTTTATCATGCAAGACTCGGAGGACAACTTTTTTTAAGGTTTCTTTTTCGATCAGACGGTTGGGTTTCAATCAGGTCTCCGCTTTTCAACGATAAGGGTATTGCCGGATATATCTTTGACAATCACACGGTCACCGGGAGCTACTTTTTGATCACAAATAAATGGCCATTCATCCGCTCCTAAAAGGGGGGTTGTAAAACGGACAATACCGCGATTTTCCTGCTCGGGAATCCTTATGACTTGCCCGGTTTCGCCCAAAATAGCCTCCCTGGAAATTCCGGCCTTGGTGCGATCCACCATCAACGGCTTAAAAAACTTGAACCAAAGAAAAGTGAGGAGGCAGGAGGCAATGGCCCAAATAAATAATTGCCAGCTTATTGCCAGATCCGGAAGCATCAAAAGAACACCTGCAACGAGGATGGCACCCAAACCGAACCAAAAGATGGTGAAACTGGGTATGAATAACTCGGCAATAATGAGGACCATTCCAAATACCAACCAGTACCAGTAAAGTAGTTTAAATTCCATTTTCCAGCCTCCCCTTAAATCGCTTTGCCGAATTTTCCTCAGACGTGTGCCACAGCATGAGCACTCTCGGTTATTCTGTCGGATGAAAAGCTTGTTTAGCCTAAAGTGAGCGTTTCAAGAATTAATTCTTCTTATCTTTTTCCATTCAGCTTTCGATGTTGGACGTTCGATGTTCGATGTTCATCTTTTTTTAGTAAACCTTCCACAGACCCCTTATTACTTCGGATATCCCGTAATCTCCCTGATGCGCTTGTATAAGGGTTTCAAACGCTTGTACATCTTCTTGTAGACGTCACTGTAAAGCGCTTGATAAAGTCGGTGGTTACGTTGGTCCGGTTCATAAACCTCGCCCACATGGGTCATGGCCCTTACCGCCGTCTTAAAATCCGGATGCAGTTCTAAGCCAACGGCCGCATCGATGGCCGCTCCCAGTCCCGAGGTTTCGTAGAGGTGGGGTTTGGCGGTCGGCAAACCGAATATATCTGCGGTTAATTGCATGGCATTGCGGCTCTGACTGCCGCCGCCCGACACCCGCAGGCTGGTAATCGGTGTGCGGCTGCGCTTTTCAATGCGTTCTTTGCCTTCCCGTAAGGCGAAAGCCAGGCCTTCTAAAATTGACCGGTACAGATGGGCGCGGGTATGAACATCCCCGAAGCCGATAACGGCACCTTTGGCCTCTGGTCCGGGCGTTTTCAATCCCGGCGTCCAATAGGGCTGGAGCATCAATCCCATTGAACCCGGTGGGATCTCATCGATGAGTTTATCAAAAAGTTCTTCAGGTGTGATGCCTATTTCGGCTGCCTGCCGTTTTTCGAGATGGCCGAACTCCTCCTTGAACCAGTTGACCATCCAGTACCCGCGAAACACCTGGACTTCGACGGTATGATAACCGGGGACGGCCGCTGGATAGGGCGGAATCAGAGGAATGGGTTCGACATATTTTTTGTGGGTAACGTTGATGGTAGCGGTTGTGCCGTAACTTAAACAACCGATGTTGGATTCAAGACTTCCGGAGCCGATAACCTCACAGGCTTTATCAGCTGCCGCCGCCACCAAGGGCAGTCCTTGCGGAATTCCGGTCTCATTCGCTGCTTCGGGCCTTATGGTCCCGAGAATCCGGCCGGGAGGAATAAGCTCCGGCATAATTGAAGGATCGATACGGGATAAAACCTTCCATTTCCAGTCCCATCGGGCGGACAATCGCAGGCGCTTGTAGTCGAAAGGAATATAGCCAACCTGACAACCAACGGAATCGACAAATTTTCCGACCAGCTTATACGTCAGATATCCGGAGAGCAGCAGGTATTTATAAGTCTTTTGCCAGACTTCCGGTTGATAGGTGCTGATCCAGTTGGCTTCGGCTTCCGCCTGGAGGTAAGCCACTGTTTTTCTGAGGCCGGCAACACCAAAAATACCGCCCCACAGGCCGCCCACAGGGGGTGATCCATGGGTTTTGCGCTGATCCAGCCAGAGCATCGCGGGTCTGAGGGGCTTGCCGTTTTCATCGACATTGACCACGGTACCCCGTTGGGTGGTGATGGCCGCACCGGCAATGCGTTCTCTGTAATTATGGTTTTGACGCCAAAGTCCCTGACAGGCCCGGCAAAGTGCCTCCCAGAAGACATCCGGGTCCTGTTCGGCCCAAGCGGGCTGTTCTGAAAAATAAGGGGTAAACGGCACGAGCTCTTTTGCCAGGAGTTGCCCTTCAAGATCGAAGATCAAGGCTTTCAGGCTCTGGGTGCCGTTGTCGATGGCCAACAGGAGGTCTTTATCGTCCATCGATCACCCTTTTAAAACATAGATTTTCATCCATAATGTTAGTAAGTTAGGCATTTTTTCACAGACGCAATTTTATAATAGATGGAACGCAACACCGCTCCCAGGGCCTTAAAAGAGATATTTTTTCGTTGTGCCGCAACTTCGGCGCGTCGGACCGGCAGCGCGTGGGCATGATTCCATTGCGCCAGGTACATATCGACTTCTTCTTTCCAGCGCCGCCGATCCCACGGCAAGACTTTTTTACAGAGTTTTTGAATGCGTTTTAAATACGCTTTACCGCCCTGCGGTGTCAACAGCCCGATGCGAACCCGCCGCAACAGCAGATCGCCAAGATGCCTGATTTGCTCGTTTTGGGCCACATAAGGCAATTCGGCCCACAGGGTATGGGTACCGGCAATGGTTGTAAGATCGCCGGCTTTGGCTGTCTTAACGATGGTATCGGCCGCGTTGCCGTAACGACCATAGAGGCGGCGCCATGTTTCCGCTGACAGTCCGTATTCCTGAACAGGTGTTTGCTGCACCTCGTTGAAAACCGGTGCCTTGCGATCAACCATCTTGCCGGGGGGCAGAAAGGATTTGGCGGCTATAAGTGCATCCAGGGCCAGGCGGCGGAATGTAGTGAGTTTACCGCCGGTGACCGTTACCAGGCCGTGATCGACCCAGACGACATGTTCACGGGATTCTTCGGAAGGCTTGAGTTTTCCTTCGCTGAAAACCGGCCGGATGCCTGCAAATGCGCACAGGCAATCTGCCAGTGTGATATTCAGAGATGGAAAGATGGCCTGAATCCCCTTCATCAGGTAAGTAACTTCCGCCTCGGTAATGTTCGGTTCTATGGAAAGATCTTGAGGGTGGTCGAGGTCGGTGGTGCCCACCAGCACGGCGCCTTCCCAGGGAATCACGAAAACCGCACGATTATCCAGGGGGTGCATGAAACTGAATCCTTCGGTCAATGGTATGGCGGTGGCCGAAAATACCAGGTGGCTGCCGCGCAGGGGCCGAAGATGGCGCTGGGGTTCCGGTGACGGATGCAATTTCTCGGCCCAGGATCCGGTGGCGTTGATCACGGCAGCAGAAGATACATTCTTAGTCTCATGGGTTTCCATATCTTCCAACTCGACCCCGACTACATAACCTTCATCGTTTCGGTCGATATGGCGCACGATCGTATAATTCAGTGCACAGGCACCGGTTGCCACCGACTCGTGGATGAGGCGCAAAACCAGTCTGGAGTCATCGACCTGGGCATCCAGGAAATGAAATCCCCCTTTAAGGCCATTGGGGTTGATGTGGGGGACCATTTGGATGAACGCTTCGGCATCATAATAATGATGCTGCCGCTCCCGTGCCATAATATCATATAGCGACAACCCGACCTGCATCGTTCGTCGGCCGGGGCTCTGGTCTTCGTAAATCGGCAGCAAGAATCCCAGGGATTCAACCAGTCCGGGAGCCTCCTTGAGCAGTCTTTCGCGTTCGGCCACAGCAATTTTGGCCATTCGAAAATGGCCGTCTTTGAGATAGCGCAGGCCGCCGTGAACCAATTTGGACGAACGGCTGGAGGTACCCCAGGCAAAATCCTTTTGCTCGACGAGCAGAACTCTTAAACCCATGCGTGAAGCTTCGCGGAAGATGCCGGCTCCGGTGATGCCGCCGCCGATGATGATGAGATCCCAGATTTTCGGCAAATCTTTAAGGCTCATTGGCTATTCCTTATTTCTTCCTTCCACATTCCCTCCGGGACGCAGGCCCCTGTGCCCCCTAAGAGCCGGCGGCCGCATTCCGAATGCATTGCTGTCCACTGTCTTCCGTTTTCTGTCCTCTATTTTCTTTCCGCTGTCATCTGCCTTCCGTCATCCGTCCTTTTTCTTCCGGCAACAATTTCCCCGGATTCATATGGTGCTTCGGATCGAGATGATTAAACATTTTCTGTAAGGTTTGGATCCCCAGGGTCCCTTTTTCGACCGCCATATATTTTTTGTGATCTGTGCCCACACCATGCTGGTGGCTGATCGTGCCGCCGGCGGCCGCAATCGTTTGGCTGGCCGCCTGTTTTAAGCGCTTCCAAGCTTCAAGTGTTTGGCCGGGTGTTTCCGACAGCCGGAAAAGAAACGTCGTATAAATACTGGAACCGCTGGGGTAAACATGCGAAAGATGAGAAAAAACGTGAATTCGCTGATTGTCGGGTTTTATGGCCTCACGGAGTGATTTTTCAATGGCCTGCATGGCGGGGGTCACTTTGTCCCATGTGATGGCTGTTTCCAGCGTGTCTGCAGCATATCCCAGGTCCCAGAGTGTGTTGCGCAAATAGGCGGATTGGAAACGGTTCTTTTTCCAGGCTTTACCCATTGGCTTTCCAATGTATATACCTTTGAACCGGCGAATGATTGAGAATGCCGCTCGTCGGGCAGCGGCCGTCAATCGACGGGATCCGGTAAAACCCACCAGGCACATGCAAGCTTTTTTTTCCGATATGCCCCGCAGACGCAGATATCGGGCCAGAAGTGCTGTTAGCCGTTGGTTGCCGGCCAATGTTAAATTGGTCATAGTTTCGGCCGGATTGCTCAGCCGCATCATCGAAAAGGAAATATCCGTTCCGGCGATGGTTTGCACGGCATGGACAGCCCGCTCCCATGACGGAAAGAAAACCCCGTAAATATCGTCTTTTTCGGGCAATGCAACAATGTTGACGACGACGTTGGTCAGCACCCCCATTCTTCCTTCCGATCCAAGCAAAATCTGGCGCAGGTCGGGGCCGGCGGCAGATGCAGGAAATGGGGGCAAATTCAGAGATCCTCGAGGTGTTAAAACATCCCCCCCCGCAAAAAGCTGTTC
>Ga0209536_100010863_pt1 | contig 13385 bp, 16 predicted proteins | sample DeeMarSeWOR28_12_FD_187461 | JGI IMG/M metagenome (GOLD analysis project Ga0209536, IMG submission 187461) | Marine sediment microbial communities from White Oak River estuary, North Carolina - WOR-2-8_12 (SPAdes) (version 2) | ecosystem: Environmental > Aquatic > Marine > Intertidal zone >...
TACCTGGAGATACAGGGAAGATTTAAGCATTTAACAGATGAGGATATCAATCAAATCCAGAATTTGGTGGATGAAGACTGGAAGCTTTTATTAAAGAAGATCGTGTAACCGACATTTCATTTCGACAATTCATGATGAAAATTAAAAAGGCCCAAAAACTTACCCATCAAAAATGGCTCAATCTGTTCGATGTCACCTATACTGACAAAAACGGAGCTGAAAAATCCTGGCAACTTGCGACCCGGGAAGGCGAACCCAAGTGCATAACCGGCGATTTTAAAAAACCGGATGCCGTTGTCATTGTTGCCTTTCACAAAAATCAAGAGAAAATTGTGGTTACCAAAGAATATCGAGTACCCATAAGGGGTTTTGAATACGGCTTTCCGGCCGGACTCGTGGATGCCGGCGAGACGGTTCAGGAAGCCGCCCGCAGAGAGCTGCAGGAAGAAACCGGATTGAACATCACCCGTTTTATTAAAATAAGCCAGCCGATATATTCCTCTGCCGGCATGACAGATGAATCCGTCGCCATGGTTCATGTCGAGTGCGATGGAACGCCATCGGTTGAAGAAAACGCCGACTCCGAACTTATAGAAGTCATGCTCGTATCACCATCAGAGGCATCTGACCTGTGTGAAGATGCGAATTTGAAATTTGATGCCAAAGCCTGGCTGGTGCTTTCCAGATTTGCCGAAACCGGACAGTTATAAATTTACGCCACCACCGGCTTTTTGGCCTGCCTTTACGATTTGGGCGAGCTCCACAACTCTGTCCACCAGCTTCCTGGCCGATAAGATCCCGAATTCGTCTTCAAGAACGACGTGTCGGGGTTCTTTTAGAAAGCGACCTTTGCCGTCGGGGCTTGTATAAGCGCCGGCACCAAGCTGGTACAGCCCGGAGTTGGCAACAATCATCTGGTGGACAAGGAAAAACAGGTTGATGCTCGCCAGCGTCGTTTCAATTCCTCCGCCCCGAAAAAAGGCCAACGCCATAGCGCCCCCAATTTTGTTTTTCAGAGGCAGTTTGTAAATCTTGCCGTGAACAAATGCACGCGAACGATCAATCATATCTGCCATCAATCCGGAAAGCCGGCCGAAATGTGAAGGAGAGGCTAGAATGATGCCGTCTGCCTGGAGAAGCTTGGGATAGATCTCACTCATGTCATCATCCTGATTGCAGTATTTATCTGCCGTCTGGCTTTTTATGCACCAGTTGCAATGATTGCAGGGATTGATGTCTTTGTCTGCCAGGTAGATGAGCTCGGTTTCCACCTCCTGACGCTGCTGCACCTGTGAAAAAGCCTCTCTGAGCAGCGCTTCCATGTTGCCGTTTTTCACACGGCTGCCACTGATTCCCAATAATTTGATCATTTTTCCACCTCCACTTTAAATACCTGCTCTTATGAACTATTTTAAACCGTTCATATTGGTTAAATCCCGGGCATTACTCATCATTGCGCCACATTGGCAACGGTGCATCCAAGACTTGTCTGTATGTCTACCGGGGCCAGCCGCAGCATTCTGCCTCTCTGGCCGGCATTGATCAGAATCTGATCGAAACCGAAAATGCTTTCATCCATGATAATAGGCAGCCGTTGCCTGGTTCCAAAGGGACTGATGCCGCCGATAAGGTAACCGGTGAGTCTTTCTGCTGTTTTGGTGTCTGCCATGGCCGCTCGTTTAACCTCACAGACCCCGGCCAGACGTTTCATGGATATTTGTTTATCCCCCGTCAACAACACCAGAGCATATCCCTTTTCTCCCAGGTCGACTACCAGGGTCTTAACGGTTTGCGCCAATGGATAACCGGTGGCCCTGGCAGCAAATTCGGCGCCTTTTTCTGAATGCTCGTATCTTATAACCTCAAAGGCTATCTTTTTCTGTTTCAGATACTGTATCGCCAATGTCGACATTTTTAAACCTCTTTGCCGATATGATTCGAATCCTATCATACAAAAAAGCCGGATCGCAGTAAATAGCGTCAAACCGGCAAATGCCAGTCAACTTTCAGTTAATTAAATAACTGGGCACCTAAAAATTCAAACACCTGTTGAATTTTGATCATCGCGAGTATATTAGAGATTCATGGAGGTTTGGGGCAAATCTTTGACTATCTTTATTGTTACTGCCCTTCTGGCCATGAATTTTAAAGTACCCTCACAGGAAGATGCCGTGCAGGCCATCGGAAATTTAGAAGGCCTCGCACAGACATCACAACGTGCGCTGGATCCCGGTCAGAATTTTGTACTGATGGATCAGCCGAAAGATGGTGACTGGTTGGCTGAGCACAAAGAGGATGGACAGACATTTGCCAAGTTTGTAAACGCCAATCCCATAAGGCCGGACAGCGATCGAAACAAACTTTATCTGCAACCATTAGGCCGATTTCGTGATGGCCGGAGCCCCGCGCAGGACCTGCTGAAAGCATACGCTGAGTCCTTTTTTGCAATGGAGGTAATTAGGCGTCCGGCGCTGGCAATCGAAAACACGAAGTTCACTCATCGTAAGAATCCATATAGCGGTAACCGCCAGATTCTGACCCGTGACATTTTGATATTGTTGAAAAAAAACCTGCCTTCGGATGCCTTTTGTATGCTCGCTATCACCATGGAAGATCTGTATCCAGATCCCTCCTGGAATTTCGTCTTTGGGCAGGCATCTATGCGAGAACGCGTCGGGGTGTTTAGCTTCGCCCGTTATGATCCGGCTTTTTACAGGCAAAATGGTACAAACGGATACCAAAAACTTTTACTGCACAGAAGCTGTAAAGTCCTGGCCCATGAGACCGGCCACATGTTTAACCTGGCGCACTGTATATTTTTTAGGTGTGTTATGAACGGGTCCAATCATTTGCAGGAAAGCGATACCAGACCGCAATTCCTGTGCCCGGTGTGCCTTCGTAAACTTCAGTTTAGCATTGGATTTGATTTCTTAGAACGCTATCGTAAATTACTTCTTTTCTATCAGGCAGTCGGCTTTGAAGATGAGGCCGGCTGGGTGTCAGGGCGTTTGAAATGGATCTTGGATAAAAACAATAAGAAATAAATATTATTAACTAGAAGACGCCTAATATCTCACGCAAAGGCGCAAAGACGCCAAGTTTATTTAAACCACAATTTTTTAATTTTTTCTTTGCGAGCTTGGCGGCTTGGCGTGAGGTATTCATTCAGTACTCCAAAGCTAAAAATGACCGTTTCCTCGGACCAAAAATTTATTAAAGATATATCCGCCGCCGGAATTGTGGTGGTTTCGATTTATATTGCGGCGCAGATGCTTTCCGATATAGCGAGTCTAAAAATCGCGATGATTGCCGGATCCAGCATAGATGCCGGAACATTTATCTATCCAATCACATTCACCCTGCGAGACCTGGTACACAAACGTCTGGGCAAACAGGCCGCTCGCACCGTGATCATCCTGGCAGCCGGCATTAATCTGTTCATGGCACTGTTCTTTCAGTTTGTCGCACGGCTTCCGCAAGACCCGTCCTGGGGTTTGAACAACGAATTTGCCGCAATTCTAGGGCCGGTATGGCGAATCGTGATAGCCAGCATTGTCGCTGAAGTTATTGCGGAGTTGATTGATACGGAAGTCTACCATTTTTGGGTTAGCCGGATAACCAGACGGTATCAATGGGCGCGGGTTCTGATCAGCAACGGCGTCAGTATCCCCCTAGACAGCCTTATTTTTTGCTGGGGGGCTTTTGGTTTTGCGCTGCCCCATTCTGTGGTATGGTCCATTTTTCGCGCCAATGTCATTGTCAAAGGCCTGGTGACCGTCGTCAGCCTACCCGGTATATACCTCGTTAAGGAGAGGCAGGATGCAGAAACTAAATTATTTGATTGAGACCTAACCCGGTTATACTGGAAAAGTCAAAGTGATCTAAAGTTTGATCTGAAAAATATCTTGCCATAAAAAGCAAAAAAAAAATTATTTAGCTGCTACGGGAATTACAAATAAAATGACCCAAAAAGATTATTATAAAATTTTAGGCGTCGACCAGAATGCCGATGGAAAAAAAATCAAGGAAGCCTACCGCAAACTGGCTTTCCAGTATCATCCGGATCGAAATGAGGCGAATCCGGAGGCGGTTGAAAAAATGAAATGGGTCAATGAAGCCTATGCCGTTTTGTCAAACCCTGAAAAACGCAGCGAATATGATATGCTCAAAAAGCAATTTGGTTCTTCCGCATATGGACAGTTTCGGCAGGCATACTCGGAGCAGGATATTTTCAGTGGATCGGATATCAACCACATTTTTGAGCACATGGCCCGCGCATTCGGATTCAGAGGTTCCGATGACATTTTCAGGGAATTTTACGGCCAGGGCTACCAGCACTTTAATTTCAGGAGGCCCGGGGTTTTCGCAAAAGGTTGGGTGTTTACGGAACCCTCCGGGAAAAGAGCCAAGCAACCGCCGCAGTTTCCTTTCCAGGGCAACGTAGGAAAAATTTATAAATACCTATTTAAAAAATTCAGCGGCATTGAATTACCGGAAAACGGTGCCGATATTAATGAGGTCATTTATCTGAGCTCCCAGCAGGCCAGGGAGGGTGGTCCTTATGCTTATTATCTGAAGAAAAAAGCTAAAAAACTGGTCGTAAAAATCCCGCTGGGCGTAAAAGAGGGACAAAAAATCCGATTGGCCGGGATGGGTGAAGAGGGCAAAAGTGGAGGAGCACCGGGAGATCTCTTTCTAAAGGTTCACATTACCAAACCGTTGTTTCAGGCCGTCAGAGACTTTATTTCAGGTTTAAAAAAATAAAAAGGAAAGGTTTCGGACCGGTATTATTTGGAGGACGGCCTTCATCCCAAAAAAGATGGCCAGAGACTGATGGCCAAGCAGGCGGATGGCCTTTTACGCAAGCATTTTTATCTCAATTGCCGGGCTGACAAGCCATTTTTATTACCAATTACGATTTTGTAGCAGGTAAAATAGATTTCCAAACAGTTTATTTCTATCTTGACGGCAAAGAATTATTTCTATACCCTAGTTGGAAATTATATAATAAAATTTTCCAAAATCTTTAGCACCACCTGAAACCATGGAATTTTTTAGGGGCTTCCGGGTTCATCTTGAAAATGGAATCGTGGAATGATGGAATATTGATTATTTCGAGGATGTTATCCATTTATTATTTTTCTTGTAACAATGAAATTAAACATAATCCCACCAACCCATGTTCCCAAAACCCATTTATCCATTATTCCAGCATAGCGCTAAAGCTTCACTGCGTGCCCAATATTCCAATTGGTGTGTAGCTCCTAAGTTATAACGTCTATTTTTTGGGAAGATTTGGAGAGTTATAATGAAGTTGTCCACTCGAAGCAGATACGGCACCCGTATGATATTGGATATGGCCCAGCACTACAATGGCAAACCAGTTCAACTGGGCGATATTGCCAGACGCCAGAATATTTCTCTAAAATATCTGGAACAGATTATCCGACCACTAAAAAAAGCGAATTATATCAATAGTTTTCGCGGAGCCAAGGGCGGGCACATGTTGAATAAGCCACCGGAGGAGATTACGGTGGGAGAAATAGTCGCCTTGCTTGAAGGTGGTTCCAGCCTCACCCAGTGTTCGGAAAATCCGGATGCCTGCGACCGGGTGGATCAGTGTATAACCCGCTATCTATGGATGGAAGCCTCCCAAGCGATGTTTGAGCGTCTGCGCACCATTACCTTCGCAGATCTTCTGGTGCTTGCTAAAAAGGAATGTAAGGATAAGTTCCTGGACTATATGATCTCTCAATCGGAAAGCACGCAGGATGCTTTAAGTTCCTGAGCAGTTCCTCTTATACCTTTATCCAGTTTACCACAAAGGCCGCCTGAAATTTATATTTTCATCAATCGCCATCCGCACACGATTTTTATGGGTGCCTTTTCACGATAAACTCCCCGAATACCATATTATTTCCTTATTTGTGTTTTAAAAGGATTCCCGAATGTGTTATGAACATGAGAAATTCCGATTCGGCTGAAGCTCGAGTGATCGCAGTCAAATGAAGCACTGAATCCGGTATTCATAGTGGAGGTAGCGCAATGAAAAGATTAGGAATTCATTTTAGAAAAAACGTTGTGATGATGTTTGTTTTGATATTCCTGCCGTACTTGATCCCATCGGCATCAGCTGTCGAAATCCTGGGCATGAAATTCGGAAAGCTTCAGCGAGACGCTGAGACCACCCGGATTTTTGAAACTTATCAAATTCTTCCCAACCATAAGTATTATACCAGCGCCTGGGGTAATATTCCCTACGCGATCATCGGAATCCATGAGAACTTTACCCTACGCGAAGGATTGTGGAAAGAAGTCAACCTCACGCCCCAACTGCTGAGAAGTTGGGTGTTTCAAATGGAGCCGATATACGGATTCCCACCTTATGGATCAAATATTCTGGACCATAAGGGTAACCAAGTGGGCGTTTGGTATTCCAGCAAGCAGTGGACAACCGTAATTATGGAAGAAAAAAACGGTATTGCAGTATTTACACCGGAGCCTCCTGGCTTTCGAGGTAGTGTCAGATGAACAATTATGGTCAGGATTATGTTTCGCGAGGTGAAATTTAAGAAAAAAGCAGGCGTTGATGTCCGCTACCGCTCACTGCTACAGAAGGCAGTGCGTCGTGGGCACATCGATTTTATTTATACGATCAGTGCCTTGCTCAAAAGTTTGGGCCAAAAAGAAAGGAACTGGTTTACCTCGCGCTCGGCCATTATAACCTTTGAAGAGTGCTGGCCTTTGGGGGCGTACTTGAAATTCAATAGAAAATTCCACAGCAAGGTAGCGGCATTAATCAATGTTGCCCAATCCACAAAGACAAGAGACGCCACCGGGCTCGGGTATCTCGCGTTTGCCTTATGGGATGGGGATCGATCCGTTCAAAACGGTAGCCTAGATGATAAACACATCAGGATCATGGCCAATGCCATAACGCGCCCCAAAGATTTCTGGAAATGGGTGGACTCTCAAAAATCAACCGAACAACAGGCCGCCATCATCAAAAATGCCATAAGATACAGAAATACTGGATCTCCACAGGATCGCGCCGTTTTGCAAGCCGCGGCTTATCTGGCAGTTGCAGATCAATGGCCGTCCATAAAATTGGAAAAACTGACCGAACAGCATTTTCCGTTCTGGGTGGCCTTTGATAGCCACACTGCGGAAGGCAACCGGGTATTTCGAGACATCGCCAGGGATTTACATATCCCGCTACCTCAATTAGAATGGACCATCTTTTATTTTGAAGGTGCAAAAACCAATGCCGAAACTGCATCAAAATGGTGGGAGAAACATTGCCAGTGGCATTTCCGCAAGATAGGTCTGCCGGTTGAAGAAGCCCATCTGCTGTGGGAGCCCGCCAAACCCCAGATAATGGAAGCCCTGGAAGAGGAGAGTCGGAACTTGCAAGGCACATTGTACCAATGGAAACTCAACCATCTTGAAGAGGTGATTGCATTGAAAAGGCAAGTCGAAATTTTCAACAAGCATATTGATGAGGTCCAGACAGATCAATTGGATTTATTTTAAACATATAAACCATGTCTATTTTTGGGGAGACAACAAATGTCAGAAATGCTTGATAACCCCGAAATCTATTTCAGCAAGCATATTCCGGATAGAGATCCCTTGCTGATCAAGCTAGAAGAAGAAGCACAAAACGAAAACATACCTATAGTGGGGCCGGTTGTCGGAGAGCTTCTGTTCTTGCTGGCTCGGATAACACTAGCGAAACGAATTTTAGAGCTGGGCACCGCAACCGGATACTCCACTATTTTTCTGGCCAGGGCCTGCAAAGCCTTCGATGGCAAGGTGGTTACGTTGGAAAATAATCAAGAGATGGCAGCCAGGGCTCAACAAAATTTTCAAAATGCAGGCCTGGAAAACCATGTCGAAATTCGATTTGGCGATGCAATGGCAGAACTGTCCAAATCAAAAGATGAATACGATTTTATTTTCATGGACATCGAAAAAAAAGATTATATCCGCGCATTGCCCCATTGTGAAAACCTGTTAAAAACCGGTGGGCTGCTATTTGCCGACAACATCGGATTCAAAGACGCCGATCCGTTCAACCAAACCATCGCTAAAAGCCAACAGTGGAGATCGGTTTCCCTATTTGCCTATTTGCCGTTCCATTCTCCGGAACATGATGGATTGTGTTTGGCGATGCGACGATAACCAGCTTGACAATTCTTGAACCGAATGTCAATTTGAAGCCATGAATAACTCGAGTATCCAAATCAGCGAACTGCCTCAATTGAGCCAACCTTTGATGATAGCGGGTTTTGACGGTTGGGGAAATGCCTTACGAATTTCAAGTGGCATGGCCACCTATCTGATCCGCAAGCTAAATGCCAAAAAATTTGCGAAGATAAACCCGGATACTTTTTTCCGCTATGATGAAGCTCGCCCTATCGTCCGAATTGAAGACGGCATGCTAAAAAGTTTAGCGCCACCGGGAGGTTCTTTTTATGCTGCCCAAATAGCTGGCGGTGAACATGATATCGTTATCCTGAAAACCGATGAACCAACTTTACGATGGAATCAGTTTGTGGCTGAAATGTTTGCCCTCTGCAAACAATTGGATATACGAACCATCATAACACTCGGCAGCATGTACGATAATGTCCTGCATACGGATCGCGTAATATCCGGACTGGTTTCAACAGACAGCCTTATCTCCTTGCTCAAAGAAAAAAATGTCAATTTAATTAGCTATCATGGACCCAGTGCAATCCATTCCATTATCCAAGCCCAGGGCCCAGAAGCGGGATTCCAATGCTTAAGTCTATGGTGCCACTGCCCGTTCTATCTTCAGGGCACGACACATTATGGAATATTATCCCACCTGGGCGCCTTGCTGTCATTTTTGGGTGATTTTGAATTAGATACCGCAGATCTTGAAGAACGTTGGCAAGGTTTAAATGAACAAATTCAAGAACTTATTAAAAGCAATACGGAAATCCAGAGTATCATCAGTGAACTCCGGAAATCAAAGGTAAGAGGTTCGGCGGCCGGTATGAGAGGAACGCTGAAAGATGAAAAGGTTATTGACATTAAAGACTTTTTAGAACCAAAATAAACGAATACCAATTAGATCCTTCCTCAAATTCATCTGTCCTCTTTCACACCGAAATCAACGTCATTAAAACGACAATATCACAATCCTCATCGATCCAGCGCAGGGCGCACAGATTATCTGCCACGAACAAATCGGGTAGAACGCCCATTGAATCGATATCCGCTAACACGACTCTGGGGATGATTGGACTTTACGTTTAAATCATGATTTATATGGGCTCGCTGGTTGTTATGTATGTCGCCTTACGGTTTTGACCGACGCTGTTTGGGATATCCGTCGTAGTTTTTGGGATGAGGCCGTCGTATATGATTATATTTGTGTTTTTGACGGTGCTTGTAATGCGGGTATTTATAATAATAGATACTGCCGTTTTTACGGTAATACCATTTTTTGTAATGGCCGGGGTAAGGATAATATCCATAATACCCGTATCCTCTATTGGAGGAACTATTATATCTTTCTTCGGCTTCATTCAACAATGCCTCGGCTTCTCTGAGGGCTTCCTGGGATCTTACATTGGCGGCTTCTATTTTTTGCTCTGCAGCTCGCTGCCTGTCCAGCAGCTCTGCTTCTTTATCGGCAAGCTCTTGCCATGCGGCCACGAGTCTTTCCTGCTTTTCGGCTGCCATGCGTTGCTGGTCTGCCTGCTCATCGTACGGTAATTCCTCTGTTTTCATAATAACTTCCGCGGTGGCCGGTGGCGCAAAATTGCTAAAATGTTTCACCCCGTTTTCATCGATCCATGTGTATATATCCGCATCCACCGTGGTATTAAGGCAGCAAAGCAATACGGAAACAACAAATAGGTACAAGCGTCTCATGAGAACCTCCCTTCAGGCTCACCGCAGCCTTTTAGAGTGATTTTCTAATATTCATTCCGATTTGAAATGGGGAAATCATCCTTGGATAAGGATTCCATCGCAATGGTTACAATTTCTAAGCACTTGATTAACATGGATAAATAGTTATCTAAGGTCTCATTAACGCCGAAATCCTGGAACCCTATTTATCGGATTTTGATTTTTTTGTCAATTTTAGGTTGATAACATTCGCAATATAGGACAATAACCGATAGAAAGTCGACAGAAATCAAAGATCAATTAAGTAACAGAAGGCGGAATGAAAAAATGAAAATCAAAATCGAAAGCCTGAAAATCATTAAAGCCGTAAAAAAACTGGATGGTATTGAAATCGTTTTAGAAAATCTAGAGGATGCCAAAGAAGCAATCAATCTGATCTTAACGCGAACAGGTTTATTTGAAACGCATCCAGATGCAAAGTTAAAAGATGTAACGGTTACCTCGTACCAGAAATATGAGACCACCGCGGTAGACTACAAGATGATATTTTTACTGGAATTTGTATTTGAAGCAAACATCCCAATGGATACCAAGGTATCCGTTATTAAAGAGCTACAGGATTTCTTTAATAACGTCTGAGATGAATGTCATCTGCCGGCAGCAACGAAAATTGTAGGAAAGACGAAAGACCGAAATGAAAAAGAAAAAAAGTAACCTCGTCATAAAGCATTTTGAATCACCGAATCAAAAAAACGAATATTTGCTCATTGACGGCAATGAAGCAGCAACGATTGATATTTCACACGCATATGATGAAGTTAGCCGCATCCTGGAGGAGATGGACACCGGGATCAAATATCTGCTGATCACCCATGCTCACAAAGCTCATGTTCAAGCCATCCCCAAACTAAAAGAACATTTCGGGGGCAGTTTTTATCTCCATGACTACGAACTTGACCATCTTATGGAATCTGACAAAGATTTGAAACCGGAGAAATATCTAAAAGACAATGAAATTCTAGAGCTGGGAGATACAAGAATTCAAGTACTGCTCACCGCGGGACATACTAAAGGTTCGGTCTGTTATTATGTGAAAGAAGCCAACGCGTTGTTTAGCGGGAGCACCCTTTTAAGACGCGGATATGGCAAAATCTGGGGACCGGGGAGCATGTCGTTGATGCATTTCAGTTTAAAACGCCTCGGATCAACGATTCCTGACGAAACGGTTATTTATACCGGAAGCGGTGAATTGACGAAAATGGCAAGGGAAGGCTGGATACATTGTATGAGATCAGCATAGTGCGGTATCCCCTATTTAATTCAAATAACTCAAATTGATTTAATCGGACTTTGTTTTCCAGAATGAAATGTGTCAAATCCCAAATCTCAAGCACCAAATTACAAATAAATCTCAATGTCCAAAATTCAAAATCTCAAACGTTATTTATTTGTAATTTGTTATTTGATGGTCTCGTAAAAAGTCCGATGTCGTCATGCCGGACTTGATCCGGCATCCAGAACATACTGAAATCACTGGATTCCGGCCTTCGCCGGAATGACGCTTTAAAAGAATTTCAGGCTTTTTACGAAACCATCTTATTTGGTGCATAGAATTTTTTATATTCTAATACCCAACTTTTTTGGGGTATCCTGTCCGATAGCCGCTTTGTTCGTTCTGGATACTCGTTAGAGTTCATTGGCTTTGGATATAATCTCCCAGGCTTCATCGGCGGTTTCGACATAGGTGAAAAGCTCCAGATCTTTCGCTGAAATGGTACCCTCCTCGACCAGAGCATCAAAGTTAATCACCCGCTGCCAAAAGTCCCGGCCGAATAATAAGACAGGAATCGGTGTTATTTTTTTAGTTTGAATGAGGGTTAGGGTTTCAAATAACTCATCGAGTGTGCCGAATCCCCCGGGAAATACAACCAAACTCTTGGCCCGCATCAACAAATGCATTTTTCGAATGGCAAAATAATGAAACTGAAAACTTAAGTCGGGCGTAATATACGAATTCGGTGCCTGCTCGAATGGTAAAACGATATTCATGCCAATGCTGGGTACTCCCGCTTCATGTGCTCCGCGGTTAGCTGCTTCCATGATACCTGGTCCACCGCCAGTCATCACAACCAGTCTATCTTTACCGGTATTGCTTGAAATAAGATTTCCCAGCTTACGGGCCTCATCATAATATTTGCTGTTGTCAAGGGCTTTACGGGCAAGGTCTGCCCGCCTGGCCAGCTCACCATCTGTAGTGTCTTTGCGGTATTCGTCTTGCACCGCGACCAGTTGAGCTTCGGCCGTTTCCGGATCAGGAATTCTGGCGCTGCCGAAAATCACTATGGTAGATTCGATATGCTGTTCCTTCAAGAGGATTTCCGGTTTCAACAGCTCAACCTGCAAACGAACCGCACGCAGCTCATCTCGCAACAAAAAATCTACATCCTGATAAGCCAAAGTGTAAGAAGAAGATCTACACTGAGCCGAGTCAATATGCAAACGGGCGGATTTCGCATCTTCCAGTGCGGAGAGAAAAGGACCTTTTTTTGTTGATTTTGACGGCATCGCTATTATCCTCCTATACGAAATAAAGACAGATTTGGTAAACATCAAAACCAGTTTGGTTACTGGTCAGAAAAGTACAAAAACCTGATATCAAACTTTTTTGCCTTTTCCCAAAAGACAGGACACTATCATGCTACATGTAGCAAAGCTATTGGAGTGGATCAAGGCTCTTTAAGGAGGAATTCTGAATGGGGGATGTGGAGTGTGGAATATGCATCAACTGTACATGGATCTTCGAGCTATGTTTGACAGCTAATAGCGGGGATGTGTTAACGAATTTGTTCTTTTAATTAAAAGATTCGAATTTCGAATTTGTCTCGGCCAATCTTATAAGATCAGGCGTGCTTCGGATTTCGAATTTGCCGGATTAGTTTAAACGCAGATGGCCAAACCTGCTTAATTCTGGGGTTGTAAGGCCTAGGTGATAATATCTAGCAGGGAGCCCAGAATTTTTTCCTGGGCCTGGATGGCTTTTACGTTGGCTTGATAGCCTCGCTTTGCAATCATCAAATTGGGAAGCTCTTCAGAAAGATCCACATTTGAGCTCTCTTTTTGAACCGGGTGCCCGTCTTCAATCACCTCATAGGGATGTCCGGGGGTATTCACGCGGGTTATATTGACTTTGACCCCTCCAAGAGAATCTTCCTCCATGACGGCCCTGTATTTTTTGTATCCCTCAGAGTTGACATTTGCGATATTGTTGGCGGTGATCCCCAATTTTTTTATATGAGCCTGCAGGGCGGATACTGAATTACTTATTGCTGAAATCATTGATGTCTCCCGGGCTTTGGGATCTCAAACCCCCAAAAAAATAAAACTTCCCTAAATGCCGTTATTCCAGCGGAGCAACCTCCATCCTCTATTATGTGAGAGCCCGTCATAGAAGATGCACGCACATCCGAGAAGTTTTAATTTCTATAATCCATCAGCTT
>Ga0209536_100010866_pt1 | contig 13383 bp, 10 predicted proteins | sample DeeMarSeWOR28_12_FD_187461 | JGI IMG/M metagenome (GOLD analysis project Ga0209536, IMG submission 187461) | Marine sediment microbial communities from White Oak River estuary, North Carolina - WOR-2-8_12 (SPAdes) (version 2) | ecosystem: Environmental > Aquatic > Marine > Intertidal zone >...
TGACTACATCCTCCAAAGCGCGACCGATCATGCCGAGGAGTTCCGCGAGGGGGGCCGAAGGCTCGACGAGGAGGCCACCGAAGCGCTGATGGGAAGGCTGAAGAGCGTAAACTTGTGGCGGAATCAGCACGCTTGGGAAGCGGTGCAGCGGCAGGCGAGGAACGCGCTGGCCGGTCGGCTCTACTCGCGGTCGCTCTTGACCCGGGTGCAAGAAATCGTCGGAAAGAACTACTGAGGGGGTCGATGCTTCTACGGACATTGTCGATGGCGCTGACGGCTGCGCTTCTGACCTGTGGCTGCGGCGAATCCACCGAGGGGACGGGGAGCGCGGGATCTGGCGGTGCCGGAGGAACTCAACCGGTCGAGCCCGGACCGACCTGCATCGCGTTCTGCGTGAAGGTCGTTGGCGGCTGTCGGGCGTTTGCGATCACCGAGCAGGAATGCCGCGAGTTTTGTCAGCTCAGCCTCGACGCCGAATATGCGCATGCCGAGCCCTGCGGTGAGGCCGCCGAAGATGTCTTCCTCTGCGCCACCGAACTCGACTGTGAGGGAGTCAAAGACTGGCGCGACCAGATACCGTCGGACGCCTACCCCTGCCGAGAGAAGGTGCTGGTCTACGACGCGCTCGTAGCGGACGGTGTCTGCCCACAAGGGACCTGACCCGCAAGGACCCTGGAACGACGAAAGGCGCCCGCGACGGGCGCCCTTCATCGACCTCGTGCGTGGCGTTCTGCTCAGTCGCAGTCGCCGCTCGGTGGGAGCCCCGAGCACTCATCGAAACCGGGTGTGCAGTTGTTGTCGCAGCGGCAGGTGATGCAACCGGGGGCGTTGGGATTCGAGCAGAATGCCGCGCAGTTCGCCGCGCTGCACGCGACACTCTCCCCGTAACATGCGCCGCAATCCTCGGTCAGCATCGTGTCCGTAATGTCGGCGATGATGCCTTGCATACAGCCGACAACGCAGTCCCCGAGGGCGTTGATCGTTGCATCGGGGCAGTTGGGTGCACATCCGAGCACCGCCCCTGCTTCCCCTCCACAGCCAAGCATCGGATCGAAGCCGTCATCGAACGTTCCGAAGACGCAGTCACTTGCGATCGCGGACGCCGCATCGCTGCCTGATTCCCCGCCGTACGTAAGCGCGTCGTATGTGTCCGAGTCGTCCATGTTGATGCACGCGCCGACGTTACCGCCGCTTCCGCCCGTGCCGCCGGTGCCGCCGGTGCCGCCAGTGCCACCAGTGCCGTTGTCGATCGGTTGCGACTGGCACAGCCCGCTCTGGGGGTTGAAATAGGGAGTTGGTATCCTGCACCCCTGAAGGGGAGGACCCGAGTTGCATGCCACGAGGAAGGCGCAAAGCCCGAACGCGCCGGCCGAGTACAAGAGTTTCATGGTGCTTACCTCTTTCATTGCCCTACCCAATCAGAAGATCATGGCAGCGCGGAGCTGCGTAGTCCAAAGGAGTGCCCGGTCGAATCCGGCGTTCGTGAAGGCCGGGCCTGGCTGCATGACGCCGCCCTCGAGGTCCACCCAGATGATGTCCCGCGCGCCCATCTTGGCGCGGAGTGCGAGGTCCGCCTCCCAGCCATAGAAGCATTCCTTCGCGAGCCGGCAGGCCTCGACACGGTCTGCTGGGTCCACGGTGCTGCTGTAGATCAGGGGGTCGAGCGCCGATGCCCAGGCGACGAGGACCTGAGCATGGAACTCGAGCCCTGGGACGATCGTCACCCGGCCGACCGGCAACAAGTAGACCGAGTTCCAGACGCTGCCGTTCGCGCCGAGGACCTCGGCTCCGAGCGGGAAGAGCGCATTCCAAGTCAAAGCCCGGAGCGCCACCTGATACATGAGGAGCCCGACCTTGATGTTCTGGTTGAAGCCGCGCGTGGTCAACGTAGGTGTGTCGTCGGCGGTCAGGTTCTCACCGAATCGCGAGAGAATGTCCGAGTCGCCCGAAGACCACCCGCCCTCGAGATAGGTTCCCCACTTACCCTCGCTGCCGAGGCCCAAGCGCGCGATCACGTTGTGCACGCGGGCGTTGCCGCGCTTGCACGGCTCTGGCGCGCAACTGGGGATTCCCTGTTCTTCGAGGTCCGGTTTCGGGCCCGTGAAGGCCAGCGTCCCGCTGTGCCCAAAGATGCTGTGCCACTCGCCTTCGGTATAGAGGGAGAGCTTGCGGTTCTTCTTGAACGTATATTTGAGCCGAAACGACGCGTCGGGAATGATGATCCGGCTTTCCGTCGCCTGCTGCCATCGGTAGACCGTGTAGGCGCCTACGAAGAGCTCGTCGGTCACGGCGTTGCCGAAGTCTTCGTCGAACCAGGCGAGCACATTCACAATCTCGTTCACCCGCCGATCGAGATTGGTGAGGTACGTCAGCGGAAAGACCGAGCGCTCGGGAAACGTGTTGTAGGTCGGCTTGAAGAAGGTGTTCCCCTGGAACGGCGGAACCTGTGCGGTGCCCGGTCCACGACTGGCGTCCGTCGTCGTTTGGATCGTCGAGTCCGTGATCGGATCCTGGCTTAGACGATCGTAGACGAACGCGTAGATCAGCGGCGTTTGCCTCGTGTCGCCCTTCGAGATGCCACGTGCCAGCGTGATGGGTCGCGTGGCGAACAGCACGCGATCGAAGGTCTCGCCGCGATAGAAGTCGCCCCACTCCGCAAGACCATTGCCCGCGTGAGTCAGCATGCCCATGCCCCAGTGAGACTCCATTCGGCCGACGCGAATCTGACCGATGGGAACCAAGAACTCGATCCAGGCGCGCTCGAGCTTGAGCGACTCAGTGAGGTCGAAGCCGTCGACGTTGGTGTTCGACTGCTCGACCGCGAAGAGCGGGATGCCGGGTTGAACGCGTGCGTTGTCACCCCAGACCACATTATCGAAGCCGTCAATCGTGAAGCGAAGCCGTGCGATCGGCAGGTCCGGGTTCGGGCCGTAGGTCACCTCGGGGTCGAGGCGGAGTCGCATGTAGCCGTACGATGCATTCTTGATCGGGTACTTGCTCGGGTCCCGACCGGGCTCCAGGCTGTTCAAGCTCCCCTTCTGCATCGGCGCGTTGCCGATCCAGTTGTAGCGTGTGCGGTAGTAGCCGTGGAAGTTGAACTTCAACGGGATCGCTTCCTCGGTCTTTCCGCTACCGCGCACGCTGTCGCCCACCGTGCCGATGCTGCGACGCGCCCTCTCTCGCTCGGCGGCTTGGGTGCCCATCCCCGGCTCCGCCGACTGTCCCGGCGGACTGAAGCCGGTGACCTTCGGAGTTTCGTCGGCTTCGAGCTGAGCTCCCGCCTCATCCTCGATCTCTTCGGCCGATGCCGCTCCCTCTGCGCTTGGGGTTTCGGCGGGTGCTTGCGCACCCCACTCCTGTGCGGCGACCTGTCCGGTCGTCAACAAGGCTGCCAACATGGCGACTACCGCGATCCATCCATACTTCACGTCGCACCTCCACCTTCTACGAGAGCGCACTGGGGTCGATGTGAACCCCGGTGCTGGGGAGCATGCACAATCGCGGAACCTTCTGTCTAGCCCCTTTTTCATTGCTTTCGTGTGTTTCGGTATTCGGCCGCCAGGGTCATCGCGCACAATCTGCGTCAACTCGCCGTTTTCGGTCGCAACGCGCAGCGCCTAGCGATCGGATCGCCGCAGGATCCACTGGCGATTGCCAACGCTCGCATGCACCTGAACGGGTTGCAGACCAAACGCTTCTGCCCACGCAGGCAGCTTCGGGCCCGCGATCAACGCCACCTCGTATCCGTTCAGCGAATCGTTCACGACCGCGCGAAAGAAAGTTTGCGCGTCTTCATCATTCTGGCGCTGCGCGAGCACCGTCGGCGCAGCCTCCCCTTCTTTGAGCTCACGCGGAATGAACTCGTACGCAGCGAACTCCGGCACCACCAGCACGTCAGGTCGCCGTTGGTCGACCCGGCCGTAAGGCTCGTCGAGCTCCTTGGCGCCGACGAGTGGATTGCGCTTGGGAATCGGCCGCCTGCTGACCCGTTGCAGGGTGTATGGCGAGGAGTCGGACACGTCGAAATGGGGAAGGTGAACCAGCAAGTAGTACGTCTCGACGACGGTTCCCGGCTCGAGCTCCGACAAGTACTGAGTGACTTCGTTCCTCGCGTCGCCGCGTTGGGTGAGGTGAACTTGAAAGCTGTGTCCCGCCGCCGAAATCCCGAGCGCCGCGACACACCCGGAGGTGAGCCAATGCACCACCTTGGATCGGAGTCTTGCGCGAGAGAGCAGGGCCGCCGCGCCAACGCCGCCGTAGTAGGACAACCAGAAGCCGAACGGCAGGAGGAAACGGTGCTCGCATCTGGCGACGACGAGTGTGAAGAACATCAAGCTGCTGACACCGGCACAGAGCGGAAGCAATCGAAACGTACGCGAACGAATTCCGCCTTCGCTCGCGCTCATCGACACCATCACGACGCCAAACCAACTGAGCGCCACGACGAGCCACGGCCAGAAGAAGTCGTTCTGTGCAAGCGCGACGTCGGTCAGGTTTTGCAGGAGTCCGGCTGCGGACCGTTCGTAGGTCATCCAATCGTGGCTCGCGCCCCCCGTGAGCTCCCGGAATCGAGCGACGAAGCCACTGGGATTGAGTAAACCCCCGCCCAGCAAACCGAGCGAGAGCGCGCCGACGAGCGCGGCGAGCCCCGTGTTCACGTAGTGCGCCCCCCGAGGTCCGAACGGACGGTCGCTCCGCATTGGGAGCAGGAACAAGTAGAGCAGACCTGGCAGGACGAAGCTGGCATACGCTTGGTCTTTCGTCGCAACGGCCGCGCCAGCTAGCGCACCGAAGATCAGGTAGTCCTTGCGGCGCGTGTCCTGTGCGATGGTCAACAGCCTATCCACGGCGAGCACCGTCCACATGAGATAGGGCCCGTCGAGATTACTGACGCGGCCGTAGTAAGCGAACGAAAGGGACGTAGCCGCCCAAATCGCCGCCCATCGACCGGCCTCGGCACTCACCGTGCGCCGAGCGATTCGCGCGACGGCCAGCACCGATACGCAAGCCATGAGGAGCCCGACGAGCTTTGCGACGAGCGAGCATCCCGTCATCGTCGGGACCGTGAGGATCTCCTCCATGAGTGCAGGCAGTGTCCAGCTGTCGGCCCGGAGCGCAGCGGGCAGGAGCACTGGTAGGCACAACACGCCGACGATCAGATTGTGGAGCAGCGGGTACCGGTGGCCTTGGCCTGGCGTGAGGTTCACCGCGATGCCCGCGAAGAAATCGCGTGGCGCGATGCCATCATTCTCCCAGCCGTAGCTGCCTGGGAGGTCCCAGCCAATGGCGGCGAGTTGGGAGAGCGCGAACACGAGGACAACCCATCCGATCGCCGGATCTTCCCGCAAGGTCTTCACGACGGCGCGCCGAGCTTGTACGCGTAGAGCCGAACGAGGTGGCGCAAGAAGTTGAGCTGTTCCTTGAGTGACAGCTTGCTTTCGCCGTACTGCCGGTCCGCGAAGTGAATTGGCACTTCGCTTGCCTGTTGGAACTCACCCTTCACGAAGATCTCGAGCGCGATCTTGTAGCCGATCGGCGATAGGAGGCTGGACTCTGGCATGTCGCTCCGCCGGATCGCGAAGAAGCCGCTCATCGGGTCCTCGAGGTGGCACAGCGGCCTCGCGAGCAACGAGGGGATGATCGAGTTGAGCTTTCGAAAGAGGCTCCAATCATCGTGAATGGTCCCTCCTTCGACATACCGCGAGCCGAGCACAAAGTCGCTCTGGCCCGTTTGTAGACGCTCCACCATTTCGGGGATCGCGCTTGCTGGGTGGGAGAGATCAGCGTCCATCACGACGACGATGTCGCCGGCCGAGATCTCGATGCCGTGAATGACGGCGGTCGCCAGCCCGCGTTCCCCTTTGCGCACGACGATGCGAACCGGGTCGGTTTCGGAAAGCCTCGCGCAGATCTCCTCAGATCCGTCTTGTGAGTCATCATCGATGAACAGGATCTCGTAGCGCCAATCGCGCCCGGCGAATGCGTTCGCGATGGCCTTGGTGACGTGAGGCAGGTTCTCGGCCTCCTTGTACGTGGGGACGACAATCGAAATCACGGCCCCCGTGTATCACATATCCGAGGTCTTGTGCCGTCGCGGCGAACGGTGGCGTGTGCGCGGTGCGTGGGCTAGGAATCGCGCCGAGGATGGAGCGGTGATTCCCCCAATTGCGCACTTCGTTTGGTACGGGAGCAGGTTGCCGTATTTGCACGCGCTTGCGATTCGCTCCGCGGCGACGCACGGGGGTTTCGAGTCGGTGCGCTTGCATCACACCGATCCGCTAGAAGAGCTTCCGCACGTCGTCTCGCTTCACGACCTACCGAATTTCGAGCTCGTCTCCCTCGACGATCGCGCGCTCTGTGAGGAAGCAGCCGGTCCCTCCCTTGCCGACCTGATCGGCCAGCTCCAATCGCCGGTCGCGCGCTCCAATCTGGTCCGAACCGCGCTCGTATACCGTGATGGCGGCGTCTACCTCGACATGGACACGCTCACCATACGCCCATTCGACGACGTGCGTTCGAAGGCGCCCGGCTTTCTCGGCGAGGAGCACATCGTGTTTCCCGAAGAGGTCGTCTCTTCTTGGGATCCTCGCGTCAAGGCGAAGGCGTACCTCAAGACCACCGTGCGTGACCTGTTTCGGCGGCTGCCGCATGGCTACCGGTACTTCCCGCGGATCGAACAGCACTACCACCGCGCGGTCAACGGCGCGATCATGGGTGGCGTACCCGGTCATGCGTTTTGCGGGCAGTACCTCGCCGCAATGACTGAGGTTCCCAAAGCTCGCTGGAACAAGCCGCACGCGCTCGGCACGCATCTCTTGCAGGCGACGTACAAGAGCTACGATGGTGGTGATCTCCATGCCTTCCCACCGCCCTATTTCTATCCGCTCCCTCCCGAGATTAGCGCGCACTGGTTTCGCTTCTATCGCGACGGTGTCGATCCGATGGAGACGCTCTCGCCCGAAACCTGCTGCGTGCATTGGTACGCGTCGGTTCGCACCAAGAAGATCGTGAAGACCACCGACGAAGCCGAGCTTCGGAGGCTCGCAGGTCAGCAGCTCTTCGCGGCCCTCGCTACGCGCGTGCTCGACGGTGAGATCATCGATCGATGAACTCGCGGTACCAAAGCTCGAGCATCATCAGCGCCCAAATTTGATCGCCACGGGGCTCCCCGCGTTGCTGTTGTTGAAGCAGCGCTTCGATGGCGGACGGATCGAAGAGGCCGCGCTCTCGGGCGGTTTGGTCGAGCAACAGGTCTCGCGACAAGGGCGCGAGGTCTTCCCTCATCCAGCGATCGATCGGAAGGCCGAACCCTTGCTTTCGCCTACTCAGAATCTTCTCTGGCAACAGCGGTTTGGCCACCTCGCGGAGGATCAGCTTCGTTTGAAGGCCTCGGAGCTTCACGTCGCCGGGCAGTGATGCAGCAAAGACCATGAGGTCCTGATCGACGAGCGGACACCGGACTTCGAGCGAGTGCGCCATCGATGCGATGTCGACCTTCGTCAGGATGTCGTCGGTCAGATAGGTTTGAATGTCGAGATCTAGGAGCCGGTTGACCGGGTCGGTGGCGGTCGATGCAGCGTAGAGCTCCCCGAAACGGATCGCGGTTCGATCCAACGCATAGCGCCTGCGCATGTCGGCTGAATAGAGAGCCATTCGATCCTCGTGTGGAATGTGCGCCGCGAGGCCGAGGAAGCGGACGTGCTCGGGCTCCATGAGCCGGCGGCCGTAGTCCCGCACTTGCTGCGCGGCTGGGATTGGAATGCTTCCGAGCGTCTTTGCGAGCAACGAAGGGAGCGGTCCCGGCAGACGGCGTAGCGCGCGAGCGGTTTGTGAGTGCGAGTAACGTCGATAGCCCGAGAATGCTTCGTCGCCGCCGTCTCCGCTGAGCGCCACCGTTACGCCCGTGCGCGTATACTCGCACAAGTACCAGGTCGGAAGCGCGGAGCTGTCCGCGAACGGTTCGCCGTAGTGGCGCACGAACTGCGGGATCACGGAGGCCATGTCCGGCTCGACCACGATCTCGTGATGGTCGGTCCCGTAACGCTCCGCGACCATTTGCGCGTACGGCAGCTCGCTGAAGTCCTTGCTCGTGAAGCCCACCGAGAACGTCTTGACCGGCCCGGACGAGTGACGCGCCATCATTGCCACGATCAACGACGAATCGAGCCCTCCGGAAAGGAACGCGCCGAGGGGTACGTCGGACACCATCCGAACGCGAACCGCGTCTTCGATCTGCGTATGAAGCTCCGCCGTGAGCTCGGCGAGCGACCCCGACCTGGTTTGATCGAAGCGAAGCCGAAAGTAGCGCTCTGGCTCCCCGACACGCCCTCCTTCGCACACCAACCGGCTTCCCGCAGGGAGCTTTCGGACGCCCGTAAACCCCGTGAACGGGGATGGAACGTACTGCAAGCACAGAAACGCATCGATTGCGTCGATGTCCGGTTGTCGTTCGAAATGCCCGGACGCGGCCAGCGCGCCGAGCTCCGACGCGAATACCAAGCCCTCTCTGCCAACGTGGTAGAAAAGCGGCTTCTTGCCGAAACGATCGCGTGCCAGCACCAATCGCTTGCGTGGACCGTCCCACAACGCGAGCGCATACATGCCGCGAAGGCGATCGAGGAAGTCGACTCCTTCCTCTTCGTACAGATGGATGACGACTTCCGAGTCGGACCTCGATTTGAAGGTATGCCCCTTGCTTTCGAGCTCCGCGCGCAACGCCTGGAAGTTGTAGATCTCGCCGTTGACGATGACGGCGATCGAGCCGTCCTCGTTCGTCATCGGTTGGGCGCCTTCTGGGCGGAGGTCGATGATCGACAGTCGGCGGTGGCCTAGTGCACAGGGTCCGTCGCTCCGATAGCCGTGGTCGTCCGGGCCGCGGTGGACCATGGCGTCGCACATGCGCCTGACCGCTGCCGTATCCGGTACGGCGTTCGGCGCTGCCGCCAACATTCCAGCGATCCCGCACACGGCGTCACGCTTCCTCGGCTTGCGCGGGCACACACCATGCGCGCAACCACAAGAGGTTTACGGCCAACGAGATCCCGAGTCCAATCACACCGACTTCGCCCAACGAACGCAGCCCCGGGCTATCCGCGGTCAGCAGGGCACCGAAGGCAACCATCGAGGTGAGCGTAGAGGCCGCGACGGCCTTGTATGTGGCGTACTGCTCCTTTGGGTTCTGAGAGTCCTGCGCCCAGCGCACATGCACGGCGCCATCGACCGCGAGTCCAATGACGACCGGCACCGACAATAGGTTGTAGAGGTGGAGGTCGATGCCGAACAGGGTCAGCGTTGCGGCGAACAGGACGGTGCTCAAAGCGGTCGCCAAGAACACGTCTCGGGTCACGCCCACCGACCGGCTTGCGATTGCGGTGGCCACGATGAGGCCCAGGAACACCAGGGCGATGATCCACGGCGCGTCTGCGATCAACGCGGGCGTGACCTCTCCGAGCAGCGCCGCAGCGGAGGCAAACGTCACGTCGGGGTGGGCCTCTCGCAATTGGTCGAGCCAGCTTGCCAGTCGCTCCATCGCCTCGGCGTTGGAGCCGCGCAGGGGCAGGTATATGATCCCGCTCAACCCAATCGAACCGTCTGTTTGCACGAGCGTCGCGGCAAGCCACGCCGGGATGTGCTCGCGCGTCGGCGGCCCATCGAGATCCAGCCACGGCTCGAGCTCGTCGAGCTCTGCCAAGAGCTCCGCGTTGTCCCGCTCAATGCCTTTCTCTCTGGCCCGCTTCAAGGTGTCTTTGAGATTGCTGAGGGTCTCGGTCTTCTCGTCCGAGTCCTCGGGGAGGATCACTTGCGCGGACACGACGATCGGCTCCACGCCGAGGGCCTTCTCCGCGCCCTCCGTCATGAGTGTGTCGGCGAGTGCTGCATCGATCGCTTCCCGTGAATCGCTCAAGTAGAGCGCGTTGATGTTACCTCGCGCGCGCATCATCGAGGCGTCGAGCCCGTGGCCGACGCCTTCAGGTTGGAGCTTCCCAAGATTCGATTCGAAGCCAACCTGGGCGGCCAGCGGCGCGGCAAGTAACCCGACGACCAAGCCGAGAGACGCGAGTCGCCGGTTGCTCCATGCTTTCGCAGACGGCTGGCGATCGGTCTGCACCCTACCGGGGAGCAAGTGCACCATCGCAGGGAACACGGCCAAGGTCCAAAGCAAGGTCACTACGATTCCGAGGGAGGCCATCCACCCCATCTGCGAAAAGCCCTGGAAATCGGTCATCGACAACGCCGCAAAGCCGCACGCAGTCGTGAGGCCCGCGACCAGCAGGGCGACCCAAAGGTCCCGCACGCTGGTCTTCGCCGCGGTCGCTGCGTTGTGCCCCTCGGCGCGCGCCGCTTGGTAGTGCATCAAGAGATGAATGCCGAAGTCGATCGCCATGCCGGCCAGGATCGCGAGCGCCGATGCGCTGATGATGTTGATCTTCGGCTCGATGAGCGCGATCAAGCCGATGGCCACCGCAAGCCCGCTCAGCATCGGGACCATGAGCTGAACCACAGCGGTCAGGTCACGAAAGAACACCAGCACCACGAGCAGGGCGCCGAGCGCGGCCAGCACCGATACCAAGCGTAGATCGTCGACGATGATCTCGTGCTCCATGGGGGCTGCGCGATAGCGGCCGATCACTTCGATCCGCGTGTCGACATCCTGCGCGGCCGCGAGTGGGCGGGTGATCGCCTCCGCGCGTTTCTTGATCATTCGCGCGTAGGCTAGGTCGCCAGGCGTGCCGCTCAGCATCACCTGCACCGCGCAGGTAGTGCCTTCGTCGTTGCATAGCGCCCGCGGGCCTTCGCTCTCCCCTTGCTCGTCTTTGCGGACTTGCTTCGCGGATTGGCCGGTCAGCTCACGAAGCACGGTTCCCGCGGGCGAAATGTCGACCGCGTGCCGGACTTCATCCCCGTCGGGGAGCTCGGGCGGATCGGCGATGGTCACGCAGAGAGGCGACAGCTTGCACACCTCCCAGTCGAGCGCCTCTTCGGCGAGCTCGCTCCATTCGTAGAGCGTCTCGCCGTCCACGTAGTAGAGGGCGCGCTCAGCGAGCTCGTCGAGCCCGTAGCTCGTCATCACCCACGCCGTTTCGGGCCACTCCGAGAAAGCGCGCCCGAGCTCTGCGGTCAGCTCTTTGTTGCGCTCCACATCCTTCGAGTCGACGAGAATCGTAAGCGGCTCGTCGAGAGCGAGCTTCTGGCGTGTCTCGTTGATCGACAACACCGAGACGGAATCCGACGGGAGCAAGGCTTCGAGCCCGGTGTCGAGCTGAAGGTTCTTCGCGAGCCACACGCCAAGCGACGCGAGCCCGATGGCCACCGCAAGTGTCAGAAGGGATCGCGTCACTGCGCGGAACTATAAGCCTCGTCGCCGGCGGCACAACTGCGACCGAATTCACGTCCGTCGCGAAGGCCCAGCTCGAAGGTTTCTTGCAGCCCGTCGGGGTTTGCGTAGTCGAACTTGTCGATCTTGATCCGCCGAGAAGGCTGCACCCAGGTCACGCGGTCAGTCGATGGAAGCTCGTAATCGTATTGCCGGCTCGCGAGGACGAGGGTCTGTCCCGGCTGGTCGGCAGCAAGTCGCACGGGGATGTTCTCGATTAGTCCGCCGTCCAATACCTTGCGATTCTGAAAGCGCCCCTCGGGCAATATGGGGGGCACGCAGGACGCGGCCAACACCATGTCGATGTAGTCTTGGAGCGTCTGACAATCAGCGGCGCGCCCGATGAGCGGGGTGAAGCCGAACTTGGTCGGCCACTTCGGATGGAGCGGATCCCCACGAACCGCCGTCTCGAACGCATAGATCGCAAGCGCCGCGGCCGACCCGGCCGCTCCCCTCAGCCAGCGTGGGTAGCCGCTCATCAGAAAGTGCACCGAGGATCGTTGGATCGTGGCGAGGTCCTCGCACCCGATGAACTCGCCGAGCGCTTCTCGATACATGCGCGCATGCGGAAAGAGGCTGCCCCGCCGAAATGGCTGAAGGTTCCACCAGTGGATGTTCTTCGGATTCTCGTGGGTGAACGCCTGAAAGATGGAGAGGGCATCCTGCGCCCTATCGAGAACCGCGGCGGTCGCCATGGCGCAGCCGGCGCTGGTCGAGCCGACGAACTTCACGGAGCTTTGGAGGTCGAGCCCCGACTCCTTGGCTCCTTCCCAGAAGCCGATCTGCCAGAAACAGCGGCTGCCACCACCGGCGAAAATCGCGTTACGAAACCTCATGAACCCAGCATTCGTGACCCGCGCTCGCGGGCTTGTCTAGGCGGAGTTGCCCGCCGCCGAAAATCGGGTAGGCCAGGCCCCATGCAACCACTCGTCGTCTGCCTCGATCTCGAAGGAGTGCTCATTCCAGAGGTCTGGATTGCCTTTGCCGAGAAGACCGGAATCGACGCGCTCCGCCGCACCACGCGGGACGAGCCCGATTACGACAAGCTGATGCAGGGACGACTAGAAATCCTCGATGAAAACGGCTTCAAGTTGTCGGACATCCAAGAAGTGATAGCGACGATGGAGCCACTTCCTGGTGCGAAGAAATTTCTCGACGAGCTGCGCAACCGGACCCAGCTCATCATTCTGAGCGACACCTTCTATCAGTTCGCGGCACCATTCATGCGACAGCTCGGTCAGCCGACGCTCTTTTGTCATCAGTTGATCACGGACCAGACTGATCGCGTGACCGGGTATGAGCTGAGAATTCCCGATGGAAAGCGCAAGGCGGTCGCCGGCCTGAAGAACATCGGTTTCCGCGTTCACGCTGCGGGCGACAGCTACAACGACACGACCATGCTCAAAGAGGCGGACCGGGGCATCCTGTTCCGCTGTCCGGACAACGTCGCCGAAGAGTTCCCTCAGTTCGAGCGCACCGTCGAGTACGCCGAGCTCCTCCCTGCTTTGCTCGACTGACGCGGCGCTAATGGCCGTAGATGGCCGTGCGGACTGCGCGCGCAGCCTCCACCATTCCGAGGCCCGGGTCGGTCAACAGATCGGTCTCGATGCTGCGGACTTGATCGCGTTTACAGGCCTCGAGGGATTCGAGGCCGGGGTGCCGGCAGAGTGCCTCTTCCGTGCCCGGGTTGGTGATGATCCATGGCGGATCGAGGCTCAGTAATTGCTCGTTGGTGAAGGCAGGCCAGCTGTGAAACCCGGCCTCGGCGGCTACGTCGATGACGCCGCCCGCGACGATCACGTCGTGGAAGCTCGTACCTTCGGTACCGCCGTAGAGACGGTCACCGTGGATGCCGACGTAGAGTCCGCGTTTGCGCTCGGCCTCTGGGATGTCGGCCGACACCGCCCTCAGCTCCGTCAGCAGACGTTCCGCCAAGTGGTCGCCACGCGCCGCTACCCCGACGACTGCGGCGACTTGCCGAATGTTGGCGGGGAGGGTCTGAAGACCCC
>Ga0209536_100010867_pt1 | contig 13382 bp, 12 predicted proteins | sample DeeMarSeWOR28_12_FD_187461 | JGI IMG/M metagenome (GOLD analysis project Ga0209536, IMG submission 187461) | Marine sediment microbial communities from White Oak River estuary, North Carolina - WOR-2-8_12 (SPAdes) (version 2) | ecosystem: Environmental > Aquatic > Marine > Intertidal zone >...
GGCCTGATCTGCCTCAATAAGAGCTATCTGCGCTAGACGGTGCATCTCAGCCTCACGAGGTTTAGACATGTCTCTCAAGAATGACTCATTAACAACTACGACGTCGACCAGCTCAACGGTTACTACTTTCAAACCCCACTCTGATACGATGTCTATTAGCTCTTTCTTGATGGCCTCAATGATCAACTGACGTTCTTCTAAAATCTCTTCGACTGATAGTTGTGCACATGCTGTACGAATAACCGACTCGATAATAGCTGTCAGTCGACTTGGTATCTCTTTCCAAGTAACGTTGTTTATCGTAGCAATAGCGTTCTCTGCCTGCCACTGTAGAACAGCACTCAATCGAATCTTCTGTTTCTCCTTTGACAAGACTGACTCAGCTGAGATATTCAACTGTTGTACAGTTCTGTCTACTGCGAGAATACGATCGAAGAAAGGAATTCGAATTACCATACCACCTTCGCCTTGCTTTATGGCCTTACCACGTCGCAGGTGTACGTAGAAGATGTTCGGGTCAAATATTCGGACATACTTTCTAACATAGACGACTAGAAGAAGTATGATCACTATAAACAATAGACCTATGGACAAAGCGAGATTGTTCGCGAACCAGTCCATTATACTTGCTTGCATCTGCTTTCCTTCTCACACATGTATCTGTGATTGTGCCCTCATTGGTTTCACCTTCTGCTGTGTGAGTTTGCACCTCTTGCTTTGTTTCACTGACTCATGTGTCTGTGAACTCCACTTTCAACGTGCTTCTCTCAGAGCAGTTGGTAGCCTTCCTACGAAGTCACTTGTGTACTGTTTGGTTTGAGGGGATATAAATCTGCGCAGAGAACCATTGTCTTTTTTAGAGTGTTTAGACTCGCGAGAGTCGGGTAGTGAAAATGGGCAAACAGCAGATTTTTTTCATTCTTCTAGTTGTAGCAATCATTTGTGGAACTCCACTAATTGCAGGTCAAATGAGTATGGTGATTGAACCGACTCGAACAAGTAAACTTGCTGATTTTGTCATTGACGAACTCTTGACAGATACCGAGTTCGATGACACACCTCCAGTGGTCATAAATGGGACTTCTGGAGAGTTCTCTTATTCGTACTACTCAGGAACTGGTCCCAGTGACGATAGTCACCTCAATCTGACGTTCAGTCATATTGCTAACACAAGTCTAGACTTCAGATCAGCAGAACACGAATCATATCCCGATTGTTATGACAACATCTATACTTACCAAGACATTGAGTGGACAGAAAACGAACTGCCAGCTGATGCAAAGATCCGTGTGGAGTTACGACACTTCCTTACTGGTAACTTCACGAGTTATCAACACGACCATTATGTTTCATTCTTCATCTGTGTCATAGACTCCTCTCAGAACTGGTTCAAGCTCGATGAACATGAGATTTTCCAAGGTCCAACCACCCTTCAAACTCCATCTGTAGATTTTGCCTACCTGGATTTGCGGGATGTCTTTGATGGTATGATTGACTCTGGTGGTGGACAGGAAGATCCGTCTGACACACTCAGACTAGTAGTTGGTTTCTCTCCTAACTTGTACTTCTATGGGAGTGGCGAAGACGGTCCATGGTCCTACCTGAATGGGTCTCTTACAGTCCAACTCTTTTCTCTCAATTTCCAAGTTGTATCTGGAGAGTCTGATTACGAATATGATGCCTATCCCTTCATTGGATTTGGCAATTGGAGGGGAGAATACGGTGTCAGGTTTCCTGACATGGCTATCGGGGATGATGACTCTACATATGTCATTGGACAAATTAGCAACTATGAAACTCAGACTATTCGACACACTTTGGTGAAATTCAATCCCTTGGGTTCTGTTGTTTGGTCTAGATCACATGACAGAGTAGTTGGCGAAGCTGTGGCTGCTAGAGGAAATGATATCTATACAGTAGGGCAGGGTGGTAACCATGATATCGTTCTGATTAAATGGAATAGTGGAGGGTCCAAAGTATGGAACAAGACTTACGACCTCGGTGAGCTTGACTACGGTAGGGACTTGGCCATTTGTACAGATGGTTCTGTAATCATTGTGGGTGACAAAATTCGAGATGATCCAATCTTCGGTTCAATCGCAGATGATTTCATGATGAAGGTTGATAGTGAGGGCGAAATCCTATGGACTGCAACTTTTGAAGCCACAGGGTATCATTACTACCATGTCTTTGTTGATTCTAATAACCGGATCTTCTCGGTTGACATGGCTGGTTATCCCGGAATATCTGAATGGGACCAAAATGGTAACTTAACAGAATGGATCTACCCTGACATAGTCAATACGATGACAATGACTGATGACCACTTCGTTGTTAGCCGCAGTGTCTATTCTGCAGGCCTTTTCAACATCACGAAGATTGCCAAGGATGGTACGATTGTCTGGGAGACCTCGGTAAGCAAAAAATATGGCGAACTTTGGAATGAATGGATGATTGCAGACGGTATTTGTGTTAACAGTGATGACGAAATCTATGTCATTGCAAAACACTTCAGATTCGGCTTGAAGTGGGTCCTGTACAAATTCGACTCAACTGGCATACAAGAATGGAATAGATCGATATTGTCAGTCAAATGGAGAAATCTGTACAGCGGGTTGCATAATGAAATCTATTTGGAGATGGGAAATAATGGTCTTCTCTATGTAGGAGGTCATTGGGTTCCTGATGAACAAATACCCGTTGCTATCGCAGTCGCAGTCTATAATCCTGATGATGTGGCTGTTCCTCTCATTATGCCAGTATGGGTCTTAGCTGGAGCCGGTGGTATAGGTGTCGTTGTGGTTGCCGCTATTATCTACAAGAAGAAGAGTAGTTAGAATCTGATAAGAGGACAGTTAGTCTTCGGACTTCTGTCCCTCCTGCTTTCTTTTGCTCTGTTTTTGCAGCCATTTGACGACATCTTTTCTTGGATCCACGTAGACGAACTTATCGTCAGCTGATACAATGAACAAGTCCATCCCCTTCTGAAAGATGACTCCCTTCTGAAACGGTCGTGCATGAAATCTTCTGAGGCCCATCTCAGTTTCTAGCCTTACTTCTCCAAAACCATCATTTATTGTAGAAACTGCCTCAACCTCACGTCCTACGAGATGTCTTGGTTCAATCATGAAGCCAGACTCGACAAATGCTTTCCGAAGGACAGTCCTAACACCATAGACTATGAGGACAACTCCAGCAAAATGGATGAAAACCTTGCCAAATAGTGGAACAGCTATTCCTTCATAATATAAAAGAGAGCCTAGGAATCCGAAAGTGACTAAAGAAGTTCCAATAGTTACTCCCATTGGAGCACCTCTTTCAGTTTCAAAGAATCCTGATTTGTCATCCGGGACGTCATGGTCAACATCTATGTCATGGTCATGTTCAACAATCCCTGACTTATCGTCAGGCACCTCATGGTCAACATCCACATCATGATCATGCTCAAAGATCCCTGACTTGTCATCAGGTACATCATGGTCTAGATCGTGGTCGTGTTCGAAGATACCTGTTTTATCATCAAGCACATCGTGGTCCACATCGTAGTCATGGTCGAATATCCCCGATTTGTCATCAGGGACATCGTGATCAAAGTCATGCTCTACATCATGCCCAATATCATGATCAACGTCATGATCCACATCATGGTCTACATCGTGATCAACATCATGGTCTACATCATGTTCAGCTTCAGCATGTCCATGGTCTGATACTGCAGCGAAAATTCTTCCAAGTGCAAACATTCCAAAGGTGTAGAATAGTCCTGCTATGAGAACTCCAAACGAAATTTCTCTCAACAACACTGCAAATGCTGCTAGATCCTGCATCATCTATCACTTGACTCCTATGAATGGAATGTAGACCCCACTTCGGCTACTCATGTAGCAATACTCTTGAAGGTAAATAAACCTGAGCAACTTTCTCAGAGTGGGAGATTTTTCAAGCAAGACTGGCCCCAAACACCTTAATATGCAACCATTTGCACCGAGCTGTAGAGGTTCTCACATTGAGCATTATAGACCACATTGCAAGTTTGCTAGAATCAGTTGATATCAAATTCGAACGTGATAACAATGTCCTCATGATGAGATGGAAGACAGACAACTTTGAGGACTTGAAGATCAAGATTGTCACTAACAAGGATGAGTCCTGGGTTTACATCGTCGCACCTTTCACCAATTTCTATGAGGTTGAAGAAAGCAAGAGAATGCAGCTTGCTTATGACATGTTGAGAGAATCATGGAAAGCTAATGGTGTCAAGTTCGCTATTGATGATGAGGATGACATCATTGTGATTGCAGAGACCAATGATACTGACCTTACAGGAGACGAGATGCGTACCCTGGTTGGTCACGTTGTTCATGCTTGTGACACACTATATGATATCTATCCCGCATAAATTTCCTTCACTGCTCGATATGACATCATTATCGGGCTTAAACTCTGTTGATATTCGACATCTTCATAAGTTGATTAGACTGAACCACGCGAGTGAGTCATATGACTGAGCCCAGTTCTGTAGAACCTTTTCCTCCGGAAAAAAGAGAGCGCTTGGTTAACATATTCTATCCCAAACGTGCATCATTCATATTCTACTATGTGTTTGGGACAGTTCTTTTCATTGTTGGAACTGGCTTCATGACTGTGACTTCTTATGGTGGTTTAGGTCGAGACTTGGTTTCTTGGTCATTGAGTGCAGGTGCAATGATTTTCGGAATGACGCTCGTAATTTGGGCTGAGAGTAGGCGATGGTTCACACTCTATATAATTACAACCTGGAACATCCGTGTCCGGAAAGGTGTCTTTTCCAGGAAGACTAGTAGAGTCTTCTATGATGAAATTGCCATGCTTACCTCTTCAGGTCCTCCAGACGAGCGTAAGGTTGGTATGGGTGATGTTGAAATTTACACGTCTCTTGACGATGAGAAACCTGCATTGGTGTTCGATGGTGTTCATAATCCTGATGGAGTGAGTGAAATCATCCGACGCTTTGTCTCTACGATTCCTGATCCGGTCCCGTGGGCACATCTTGATAGGTCCTAATGCGACTCTTGTCTCATGAGTGACTTTTATTATGGTTCACTGACATAAACAAAAAAGAAATCAAGGAATAATCACTAGGAAAAAACGGAGAGAGGTAAAAGGTGACCCGGTTCACCATTCGGTATGTTGCGTCAGACGGTGAAAAATACCAGGTCGTGAAAGACGACCACTACACGGACATCGACTTATCAGATACTAGTATAAAGTCCATCAGTCTAGAACCACTTGGCTCATGTGGAAGATTAGAGAAACTCAATCTTGACACGAACCTTCTAACAGAGATTGATCTCTCCCCGCTGTCTTTCTGTTCAAGTTTGAAGATTTTGAGTATGACCTCAAATGAGCTTACTCATATTGACCTTGATCCACTGTCTCATTGTTCTCAACTTCAAGCTCTTGAAATCTCTGATAACCGGTTGACAGAGATTGATTTGACCCCTCTAAGTAAGTGCAAGGAGCTTCGTTGGCTGTACATCTCAGATAATCGTCTGAAGGAGCTGGACCTTGGTCCTCTCAGAGAATTATCAAAACTCCAATACCTTGTCCTGTCAGGAAATCTACTGCGTGAAATTAACATTTATCCATTAGAACGTTCAAATGACTTACGTTACTTGCATCTCAACGAAAATGCATTGCAGACATTGGATATATCTGTCTTGTTTGATTTTGAAAATCTTGAATCACTTGTATTTGATGATACTGTGGTGTTAACAGCGAATCACAAGCTCAAGCATCAGCATTACTTCCCAGACCCCATCAACATGTTGTTAGGTAACATTCAATGGGCTCACGAGGTTTCAGAGACCTCTACACGAAGATGAGTTATAATACTCAACGATTTATGATACTAGTGAAGTCCTCAAACAAGTAACAGATAGGCTGGGAGTCTATCATATGACTGATATTCGCATTACGTTCAAGATTGAAAATGGAGTGGAGATGTATCTCCAGACACAGGATGACGTTACTGAGGTAGACCTTTCTGGTCGCAGTATTGTTGAGATAGACCTCTCGCAGCTGATTCAATGCAAGACTCTCAGAACCATTAATCTCTCAGCAAATCTGATCAGGAGCATCGACCTCTCGCCTTTGAGGGAGTGTCCAAGTCTTGAGAATCTCAATCTTGGATCGAATCTGATCACTTCTATAGACCTGGAAGGTCTTGAGCTCTGTTCTAACCTAGATACTCTCTCCCTGGAAATCAACAAGCTCAACCGAATTGATCTTTCACCTCTGATGTCATGTTTAAAGCTCCAGGAACTGAATCTTCACTCAAATGACTTCAATGATGTGGACTTGTCACCTCTTCGACGATGTACTGCCCTTCGGTTTCTAAGGCTTGATAACAACGAGTTGTATAATATTGATCTCGACCCCTTATCGGGATGTTTGAATCTTCAAGAGTTATTCCTCGCCAATAACAGACTTGATACAATTGACATTTCTCCTCTACGAAACTGTAAGGCTCTGGAAGGACTTTGGTTGAGAGGAGCTGGCCTCCTTCAGATAAACCTCACTCCACTAAGGGAGTGTCCGAACATTCTTTGGGTGGACCTAAGTGACAATCATATGAAGACCATAGACATTACACCGTTATACTATTGTCATGATCTTGAATCATTCATGATAGATGAGACCGTGCCCTTGATGGCAAAGGTTGAGCTATCATACAATCTGTGGCCTAGTACTTTGGAGGATGTCAAGGACCGAGTCTTCTGGGTGGCTGAGCAATCCACCATGGTCATACCGGGGTGACACTAGCTCTAATTTTCCGAGAGTTCAATCTTTATTTGTGGCACCTATGACAACAGCTAATGATAACACTGCTCGAATGACGCTTAGAATAGCAGGGGTTCTCCAAGAAATACGCGATATCTGGGTTAAACGATTGGATGATTATTACACTCAGATTGAATCATTGGTTGATGGTCAGTGGTTGGACACTGAAGATGTCATTGGAATCATTCGCGAGTCAAGAATGGCATCTCGTGAAGCTCTCGATGGTTTGGGAAACGATCTCAGTGCTGAGTTAGTGCATACTTCCAATGGCGTAGTCGCACGATATGAGGCTGAACGATTGTCATTTGTTGAAGAAATTAGCGACCTTCGAGATGAAATAAGTAGACTACTCTCAGGTGATGAGAACGCTATGCGTCGGGAGAATGAATCGCTTCGTTCTACCATAGACTCGATCCCTGAATTCAAACTTCTCAAAGTCATTCAACGTTGTCGAAGGACCAACTACAAGGAACTTGAGTCAGAATCTGGAGTGAAGAAATCGGTTCTCAGGAAACTAGTGAAGGAACTAATGAAGAAAGGCTATGTCAACGTGGATAAGAAATCCAGACCTCATGCTATTGTTTATCTGACTGCTCCATGGAATCAGAAAGACGCTCCATCTCAGACATCATTTGAGAGTCCAAGGGCTGAACCGTTCCTACGTGCTGAAGTTGAACATCGGTAGCTCCGAATTTCTTAGCAATTCTCTGAATTACTGGGGCTGTCCATTTGACAATAAGCTCATTCAAGATGACTGCAGGAAGTATGAATGCAATGACCATGAGTGGTAGTCCTACTGTCCATCCCAGACTTACCAAGATCTGTCCCACGGTTGGTTCTACTCCATAGATTATGAACTTCTGAAAGAAATAGCGATTGAACATGGTGAGTGGGAATGCAAGTATACCAAATCCCCCTATCAGGTTTGAATACCATCGACCTATTCCTTCTGTGTCTGGACAGCGTCTTAACTCTAGATGTTTTAGTTTTACATGGGACACAATCCCTGCATCATTAAGGGTCCACGTAGGACTGAAGAGTGCGATGCTGACTGTGAGAGCAACCAAAGCTCCAAATGTGGTGAGAAGCGGATGCAATGATGGAACAATCTGTCTGAACTCTCCCTCGGGCAATACTGGTACTGTGAAGAACACTCCATGGAGTAGACTAATCACCAGTTCTCCAAGTGATAGGGCAAACAAAGCTGGCACTACTGCTCTCTTCATTATCCTAATCCAATCAAAGCCCTTGCCAATCCTCATGACATCAATGTCATAGGTTGTGATGCGGAACATCTTAGCAATCAGAAGCATGAAGAATGCAATAGGTAGTGACAGAATTAGAAACTCGATCAAAAACAGAGGGATGAGGACCATTAGTAAGAACCTGATATCCAATGCTACAGTCCCATCAACTGCAGCTACCATGCTATAATCGCTAGCGACATCTAAAATTCCTACAGAAAGATATTGAGTGTACCAGTATGTGACTATCATTCCTACAATAGAGAATGTGAGAGGTACCACGAATCTCCTATAATCATCTTCCATCTCTATTACCCGTCTACTATTCCCGTTTCTAGATTTCTAAGCATATCGGTGAGAAGATCGAAGACCTTCAGAAAGGAGATGCTCAAGAAGCAAAATCAGTTCTGCAATCACTAGATCAAAGCGGAGTCGCAATCTCTTTCTTGATTTAGCTGTGTCAATCTCGTTCGTACAACACTTACACTTTCTAAATACATAACAGAATTCAGAGAAGTCAATACTAGTGATTCAATGAGATGAAATCCTGTCTACTGTGCATTTTCAGCAAAGATCCGTTCCAATTCGCAGGAGAATTGTGGTGTGAATGCTCCAATCCGTATCGAGCAGTTGAGGCTCCTTATCGAAGAACATTGCGAGGAAAACCAATCTTGCAAGTAGCTTTTAATCTACCTTGTTGGAGTGCCAAAGCACCTGACTTCTCAGAGCATACTGATATTGTTCATTCAGCAAGAATACCCAATATGACTGTTCCATGGAGCTACGTTTTCCGTTCTAGGCTTATCACTTTCATCAGACGTGAATGAACCGCTTTTGGTCACATCGGTTGTGCATGTATATTGCACAAACGTTATATGCTTGCCCTTAGGCGATATATAATATACAAACAGGTCAGAGGATTTTCTATTATGGAACCAGAGAAGATGGCTGTTGTTGGTGTCACCCTAGTGGTTGTTGTAGTAGGCGTGTTGATAGGCATGTCCTTCTTGACATTCCCGGCTAGCGGTGGGGGTGACGACAACGACCTAACCAAAACAACACAAGATACTGATCTACTTGAACTTGGATTAGAGGTCCCGTCCAACTGGGAGTTCGAGATGTCCGATGGGTCCACACTTGCTCTTAGCGATTTAGAGGGACAAATTGTGCTTGTGGATTTGATGGCCACATGGTGTTCTACATGTACAACGCAAAATGGATATCTTCAGACTATTGTTGACGACCTCGCTGGAGATGTCGTTGTGATCTCACTTACTGTTGATACATCTGAAACAACATCAATGATGGCTGACTACAAATCATCTCGCGGTCTGACTTGGGGTCATGGTGTTGATAATAGACACTTTATGAACTACTTTAGCATCTCATCAGTGCCCTCAATGGTTCTCATTGACGCAAGTGGAGTATTCCGATACTTCCATGTCGGGCTATGGTCTACTGCGAGTATGTCAACAACGATAGCTTCAATCATGTAGTAGGAGAGTTGTTGGGGTGCAGGGTGCTATTGAGCTAGGACTACTCTTGGCAAAGATATCAGGTGTCTTCGGAGCTGGTCTATTCATAGCAGTTTCGCCCTGTCTATTCCCCTTACTCCCCTTATTTTTGATTAATAGTCTTCAATCAGCTGACAGCAGGGGAAGAAGCGTTCTTGTTACAGCAGTTCTGATTCTTGGAATTCTCAGCTCAGTTGCTATATTCATAGTAATTGCAGGGTTCATAGGAATCTTCCTAATAGAGTTCTACATCGAGTTCCAAGCAGTTCTTGGGCTTATTATCCTCTTTCTTGGACTTGTGATGATGTCGCCCACACTCCAGAAAGCACTACGTCTTGGGTCTCTTAGTCTCAGGTCGCAACCAACAGCCCCAACCAATCTGTTCAGTGTTTACGTGGTTGGGCTTGGGTATTCATTAATTGCAGCACCTTGCTCTGGTCCAGCTATTCTTGGAACTGTAGCTCTATTTGGCTTAGAATCAAATCTGTTTTTGATCATCCTTCTCTTTATAGTGTTGTCAATCGCTATAGCTATTCCTTACTTTCTCATAGCAGTGGTCACTGGCGAAGCGCGGATGAGGATGGCCATGACCATCAGTAATCAAGCACGAAAGATAGAACTCGTTGTTGGAACTATCCTTGTTATCATCGGTTTGCTCCTCTTTGCACAGTTATTTGGGTTTAGATTCTATATCTAACCTGTTTCTAAATGTGTGAAGATTCATATCCTTTCACTACCACTCTTCCATGTCCGGACTGGACGTGGGGATTTGACATTGGTTCGTCGTAGTGTGGCTTTGTTTCTAATCTGTGTACTAGCTTTCTCATTCTTTGTACAATTGAGTGTGATTGATGAGGAAGTTTGTGAAACGAAAATACCAGTGAAGTCGTATCAGAGTTCGTATACAGAGCATGTACCATTCAATATCACATCGGATGCTGATTTTGTAAGTCAGGCATGGCCAGGTAATGGTTCTGAATCTGATCCTTATCTGATTGAGAATCTCAATATCACGAGCAACAGTTCTGCTTGTATTTGGATTATGAACACAACAAGCCACTTTAGAATTCAAAACTGTCTGTTCAAATCTCCAATTTGGATCTATGTAGGCTACCAAGCGATAAACCCAGTTACACTCACCAATGTTACAAATGGTGTTGTCTACAACAACAGAATTGTAGAGAGCCATGCAGCAATCGGTTGTCTATGGGTAACTTCCTGTTTGATATCAAATAATCAGTTCAATGTGACTACTGTAGCAATATCCATGATTATGAGTAATTTTTCGATTGTCTATAATAATACACAAGAAACCGATCATTGTTATAATGGTATCTGGCTTCATCGATGTGAAAACATCACGATTTCTTACAATAGATTCGGAAGTATTCTTTCTGATGGACTATCAGCATACATCTCTAACAATTGCACTTTCATCAATAACACCTTCATTGCTCCTGAAACCGACATTCATTTTCCGTGGTCTGGAATTTCTCTTCAAGGATGTTTGAGTTGTCAAATTATTGGTAATAGTGTGGAAAACTTCCACATTAATGGAATGGAGATATTCGGACAAGATCTTCTGATTGAAGAGAATATTGTGATCGACTCTAATGTTGGCATTCTACTTCATACCAATAATAGTATGATACGAACCAACAATATTACAGAGTGTTTCAATGGTATAGAGATTGTGAAGTCTAATCATTCCAATGTCTATAGTAATCTAATTCGAGGAGATAGTAGATACCAATCTGGCATTGCACTCAGTGGAGGTTCGGGATGCAATATTTATTCGAATGAAATATCAGATGTCGGATATGGAATCATCCCCCAAGGAATTTCTGGTTTCAACATATCATACAACACTGTCACCAATAGTAGGTATGGTATGGTTTTTGGTTGGTTTGGAGCTACTTATCCCTTTGAGGTTCCCAATGGGCCTTTTTCAGATTGTGATATTATTGGTAACATTTTCGATGGAGGTGGTCTATTCCCCACCATAGAGAGTTATGAGGACTGGGATTTTGACACTATTCAATTTGAAGACAATACTGTAAATGGGCGGTTAATTGGCCTTTTTGCTAACCTTTACGATTCTTCCATCAACGGCGATGACTATGGGCAGCTACACTTAGTGAACTGTGACTTGAGTACGATTTATGGAGGGGACTTCTATGGCATTTGTTCAGATGTATATGGCCCATATTCAGACCCTGGTCAAGCTTCAGCTATTACTCTTGTGAATTGCAGCAGAATTCAACTTTTGGATGTTGAGTTCCACAATAACACGATTGGTGTTAATTTCCAGTTTTCGAGAGACTGTATTTTGTGGCGAGGCTCGGGTTACTACAACTCCTGGACCGCTGTTATACTATGGCATTCTGAGGAAATCAACATTGTCGATATCGAAATTCGAGACAACCTGAAGGGAGTTGGAGCCGCTTGGTCTTTTGATTGTGAGGTCTATAACTCTTTGATTTGGAGGAATGATGAAGCCGTAAACTTGGTTAATTGCATGAATTTCACTCTTCTAAACAATCATATCTTTCAGAACGATGATGGGGTCTTCTTAGGAGATTCAGATGGATGTGATATCCGGGGTAACTCCATTCATCATAACTCACGTGGAATTCTGTTCAATAGTTCATCCGACTGTGTGGTGCATCTTAATGAAATCTACAACAACACGGGTGTTGGTATCGTGCTTGATAGGACATCAAATCGTAATGAGATCTTTCACAATGCCATAGCCTACAATTCACCAAATGCCATCTGCGAAGGTTCATCGAACTCTTGGGATGATGGAATAGACATGGGTAATTGGTGGTCTGACTTTATAGGAGATGGTCCATACATCATTGATGAGAATGACCAAGATAATTTTCCGATTGATAATCGGACAATACCAACCACCCCCAATCCGTTGGTACTCACTCCTGAGATATTGGTTGCTGCAGGAGGGATAATTGCAGTGATAGCTCTTGGATTTTTCATTTATCGTAGACGTCAAGTAACAATCATTGACTAGAGAAAGAGATTCTCTGATGATGATCTAATAATGGAAGAAGCTGAACCATCCTCCTCCATGTAAGCAAATCCTCTAGCTATGGCAATAGGAACGCCTTCATCAGCCTGTCCCATAGCTAGCTCAGAGGCGCTCGCTATCTGGTCTGCTAGACAAACTAGAGAACCTCGCAATTCGCTTCCATAGATGTCTGGTTTTCCCATATTCTCAGTGAAAGGAGACATGCCTGCGATTCCAATTGCCAGATTTATCGCGCCTTGTCTCCAAGGTCTGCCTTGTGTATCGGTGATGATGACTGGTACATTGAATCCTGTCTTCTTTGAAAGCTTGTTACTAATCCTCCTTGCCGACTCATCAGGCTCATCTGGTAAGGCAACTATGGTGCCTGAAGGTGCATTACTCTCATCCACCCCTGAGTAGTCAGTGACTAGACCTTGTTTGGTGATTGTAATCAGGACTGGATCTTCTCTAAGAACTTGAACGGATTCTTTCAGTGCAATTTCTACTCTCTCAGGTAGTTGTCCAGTGTTTTCTGCAATTTGTTTGGCCTTCTCTGAAGGTCTCACCTCTTGGATTTCGTAGACCTTTCCTTCAGCAACAGATACTATTGAATGAGTAATTACGACAATGTCTCCTTCTCGAATTTCTAAAGCCTGCTTCTCGAGAGTTGACAGGATTATTTCTGCTATGTCATCTCCTATGTTGATTAATGAAATCCCATGTATTGGAATGATATGGGATGATCTTTTATCAGGCATCATCTATCGATTGAAG
>Ga0209536_100010868_pt1 | contig 13381 bp, 10 predicted proteins | sample DeeMarSeWOR28_12_FD_187461 | JGI IMG/M metagenome (GOLD analysis project Ga0209536, IMG submission 187461) | Marine sediment microbial communities from White Oak River estuary, North Carolina - WOR-2-8_12 (SPAdes) (version 2) | ecosystem: Environmental > Aquatic > Marine > Intertidal zone >...
GCGGCACCGCCCGCGAGGTCGCCGCGATGATCACGTGCTCACCCATGGACGACACGGTCAACCGCGCCGTGTCTCCCTCCACCACCAGCCCTTTCAGGTCACCCAGCTTGAGGTACGCCGCCACACGTTTCCCCTCGGCCCGGGCACCGTTCAGGTTGACCGCCAGGGCCATGTCGGACTCGACACCCTGATCGGGCATGTGGCCGACCACGACTTTGCCTTCGGCGTCGACCAACAGCACGCCCAGCGTTCCGGGACTGCTGGCCACCAGATCGTCGAATATGCCAGCCTCTTCGCTTTCTGCACTTTCGCCACCGATTGCTTCCAGCTTGCGCCACAACTCGGCCACAACGGGGTCGCCCGGTGCCAGCGCGTGCGCGACTTTGAGCTCGGCCTCGGCCTCGGCGCGCCGGCCCTCTTCGACATACAGACGGATCAGCGCCAAACGCGAACCCACATGCTCGGGAGCCAGCTGCCGCACGATGCTCCACTCGTCCAACGCCAACTCGCGCTCGCCGCGGGCCTCGTAGATGCATCCAAGCTCGTAGTGAGCTTGTACGTGGGTCGGATGCCGCTGAAGGCCACGGAGACACAGCCAGAGCGCGCGCTGCAAGTCGCCACGCTCGCGATAGGCCGCGGCGAGCTCGACGAACGCCGTCGAGTTCGGGTTCGTCGCCACCTCGGCGCTCAGCTCTCGTAGCGATCTACGCATGTTCGCGGCCATCGAATTCGCCCAGAATCAGTTGAAGTTCGCGCACCGCCGTCATGGCCCGCTCTACTCTTCGCCGCTCGGGCGAATCGGGCGCCATGCGCAAGTACGTCGTCCACTCGCGTGCGGCGCCTTCGACATCACCCAACTTCAGTCTCACGAGCCCCAATCGTTGCCGTGCTTCCTCGGCCAGGGGATCGAGGTTCAGCGTCTTCTCGTAGCCGTTCGCCGCCGATCTCAGGTCGCCGGAGCGCTCGCGGATTCGCGAAGCCAGGTAATGTGCCCTCGGCTCTTCCGGGTGCGCTCTCAGAACGGTATCGATGTGTCGGCGTGCCGAATCGAGGTCGGTGCGTTCGATTTCATACTCGACTCGATCCAGGGCGACCTCGTGCGGAGGCTTTGTTCGGGCGTCGTCTTGGGTGCCAAGCTCGATCAGCCCCTTCTCGACCAGCTGCGAGATGACTTTGCTGACCTCGAATTCGCTTCGACCCAGTGTCCACGCGATCGACTTCACATCCGCAATCCCGTCGACGCGACCGACCACCTCCCATGCTTCAGGTGAAAGATCGATGACTCCGGCGTCGGAAGCCGCCCCTTCGAATAGCCGCGGAACGGCGTTGGGGCTGTCGATGATGGTGGGCAACGCCGACAACTCATCGGCACGTCGAGCGCCCTCCATCAACAGCGACTCCACGGGAATCCAGGTCACGCACTCATTCTCGTCCACTTCGCGCTCGCCAAACGAGAATCGTCCGTCCTGCCAGCTTAGAATCTCGTAGATGAACTCCTCGACCTGGAACTTCGTGTACTTGTCGAGATCGGCAGGCTCGACGACCTCCAACGACTTGAAGATGTCGGTCCACGATCGACTGGACTCGGACGTGCGTATCGCATCCGCGCGATGCAGGTCGGCCTCGGTGATCTTTCCGGCGTTCAGGAGCATGTAGCCCAGGCGCGGCGTCGTCTCGTCCACGTCGGCGTCCACGACACCCCCGCGGTTGAAGATCACGACACCCTGAAGACCCGAGGGCTCGCGGAGTACCTTCAGCTCACCCGTCTTCCGTGACAAGTGGAGCAGCTGCAGAATGTCGTGCAGCGCGAATTCACGCAGTGATCCTTCGATCGGCATCAGCCACCACCCTCTACCACGGCGCCCTCAGAGGCACCGCCTAGCCCGAGCGCCACGCGAGCCTGTACCCGAGCCCGTGCCGCGTATTCGCTATCCGGATCGACTTCGAAGAGCCGTCGCCAGTGATTCAGCGCTTCCTTGTAACGCCCGGCTTCGGCCGACAATTCACCAAGCCGGAACAGGGCGACCGGCCGATCGGGATCGAAATGCAGCACGCGCCGGAACGCCTGCTCGGCATCGCGGTGCCGCCCTTCCTTCGCCAAAGCCTCGCCCAACGGCACGAGCGCTTCGAGGTTGTACGGTTCGGTCTCGAGGACTTCTGCGACCAGGTTTATCATCTCGCGAGTTCTGCCCTGACGCCCCAACAGACCGGCCAACACGAGACTGGCTTCGGTGTAGGTGGGCATGAGAGACAGCGCCCTGCGAATTTCGCCTTCCGCTTCAGCGTATGCCCCTTCATCAATGAGAATCTGACCCAGCTCGACACGTGCCGCCGCATAGTCGGGATCTTCGGTGATCGCTTTCCAGTACGCGTTCTTGGCGCGACGACGATTTCCGCCCGCCAGCGCGGCTCGCGCCAGCTGGCGATGAACAACGGGATCGTTCGGTGCGATCTGCACCGCCACATCGAGCACTTCCATCGCCCGCTTCGCATCGCCCGAACGCGTCAGGACCTCGCCGACCGTGATCAACTTCGCCAGGTCATCACCGGCCTTGGGCTGTAGTTCTTCGGCCGCGTCACGAGCTTCTTCCAATCGATCGAGTTGCAGCAGGCAAAGAGCCACACCCGCGAGCGCTTCCGGGTCGCCGGGGCGTAGGATTCGTGCTTCCTGGAATCGCTCGAGCGCCTCGCCGTATAGCCCTCGCAGACGGTAGACTTCACCGATGAGCAAGGCGCCCTCGCCTCTGTCGGCGCCCTCGCGCACCGCACGCGTCGCTTCCGCCAGAGCGTCGTCGTAGAGCCCGTTAGCGACGTAGTCCCGCGCTGCATCGAACGACACGGTCACGACTTCGGGCTCGACCTCCCCCGGGACCTCGGCCACGACGTCGGCATGGGGCGGAATCTCTGCCTCGGGCTCTGCTTCTGCCTCCGCCTCCGCTTCGGCGAGCACCTCGGCCAGAATTTCGGTATCGGCGAACGCCGGATCTTCGACCAACTCTGCGGCCGCAACATCGACGTCAGTCTCCACCACGTCCTCAGCGTCGAGATCGACCGCAGCCTTGACCTCAGTCGCCGGCGCGGCCACCTCGCTCACTTCCTCGGCTTGCTCCGGCGCGTCCAGCTCCTTGAACACGTCCTCGAGCTCTGCCGGGTCGAAATCGAAATCGCGTACGGCATCATCACGAGGAGCCACGCGTTCCGGCGCGGCAAGCTCCGGCGCCCACACTTCGCTGCCTTCGTACTGCAGATCGATGGATAGCCTGTAGCGGGGGGCCGTGTAGTACGGATCCAGCTCCAACGCGGCCTTCGTCTCACGCAACGCGCCGTCGTGATCGCCCAGACGCGCGAGGGCGAAGCTGAGGTTGTAGCGCGCAGGTGTGAACTCGGGATTCAACTCGACGGCATGGGCGAACGCGTTGCGGGCCTCTGGAACTCGATTCATCGCCATGAGCGTCGATCCCAGGCCGTTCCATGCGTCGGCCCGGTTCGCGTCACGCGTCAGCATCGCTTCGTGGATCTCAAGCGACTGTTCGAGCGTATCTTCCTTGATCCACAACAGGCCGAGATTCAGTTGAGCGTCGTCCATCTCGGGCTGCAGCTCGAGGGCGCGCCGGAACGCCGATTCGGCCGACACCATGTCGTTTCTGTGGGCGCTGAGCACACCCACGTTGTTCCAGGCCAGAGCATAGTGGTCATCGATAGCGAGAGCCTGCTTGTAGCTTTCCTCGGCCTCTTCCAGCCGGCCTACTTGATGAAGCGTCACGCCGCGCTCGTTCCAGACTTTGGCGCTGTCCCCCATCGTTTCGATGAGGTCGTCGTAGCGGAGCAAGGCGCCCTCGGCATCACCTTCCAGCAGGGCCAGCTCGGCGTCGGCCTGTCCGATCAGCGTCAAATCCTCGCCAGCGTCGCGCCCGCGAGAGAACTCCTGGCGCGCTTCTTCGTACAGGCCGCGCGCTCGGAACGCTATGCCTAGCGTGTAGTGAGCAAAAGCATCCTGGGCTTCAGAGGTGGGAGAAGGCTCGGCGCCGGTCAACTCGACGTACTGCGCAGAGCTGTAACGGTCGAGCGACAGGTTGGCCTGGGCCGTCGCGGCCGCGGGATTGAGTTCTGCCGCACGCTCGGCATGCTCGGTGGCCAGGTTTCCATCACCCGCCTCGCCGTAGATGAAGCTGAGCAGGCGATGGGCATCGGCCAGCTCAGGATCCAGCTTGAGCGCCTTGCGCAGGTTTGCGATCGCTTCCTCGTTCATCCCCTGATTGTAGAGGATTTCACCCAACGAGTAGTAGACCGAGCTTCGATCGGGATCGAGTTCCTTGACGCGCTCGAGCCATTGGGTCGCCAGCTTCAGCTCACCGCGTGTCTTCTCCGCGTTCCCCAATCGCAGAAGCACGGTCACATCGGTCGGCGAGTTCTCGGCCAAGCTTTCGTACTGCGCGATCGCTTCGTCGATTCGACCAGTCTGCACGTAAGCCTCGGCCAGATCGAAGCGGGCCTCACCGTCCTCGGGATCCGCCTGCAGGCGCCCAATGAGCTCGGCGATCTGACGGTCGTAGTAACCGGTTTGATGGTAGGCGATCTGCAGATTCCGGCGAGCGACACCCATCTTCGAGTCGATCTCCAACGCCTTCTGGAACTGCTGGATCGCCTCCTCGAAGAGACCCTTCTGGAAGTAAACGACTCCCAGATTATTGAAGGCCCCCGCGTCGCCGGGATCGATACGACTGGCCAGCGCCCGGAGAACGCGAAGATCACCCTCGGATTGAATCAGTGCCGTCATGTTCTAGCTCAGCCGCACCGCTTTCAGGATCACTTTCAGGCTGGAGGGGTCCGGCAACAACACGAAGTGTCCGGCCATGCTTTCCTCACCAGGCTCGAATCGAAAACGCGTATCCAGAATGATCACATAGCTCGGGTCGTGTCCAAAGTTGAGGTAGGTCGTCGACAGCACCGCCGCGCACAAGTCGATGGCCAGGCTCGGAACGGACGGGATCAGCATCAAACCCAACAGGTCCGATAGCCCGTTCAGATAGGCTCCCGTGAGTATGTTCGCCGTCTCCTTGAGCGAAGACTGCTCCAGTTCGCCGAAGACCTTCGTCGTGCCTGGATCTCGGTTGAGCAGCATATCACTGAGATTCAGCGCGCAATCTTTGTCGAACAGCATCAGGCTGCGCCCCGTCAAGTCGCCCAGCACGTGCATGAGTATCGCGGCCACCACCCCATTGCCGTTGATCACCGCCGACGCGGCCTCTTCGATGGGGCGGACTTCCACCTTGGGCACGTCGATCATGATGCGACGATTCGTCAGCTGACTGAGCGCCGTAGCGGCGTGGCCGGCGCCGACGTTCGCCACTTCCTTCAGAGCATCGAGCTCCAAAGCCCGGAGAGCCTGCGTTTCATCCATTGACCTTGTCCGATCGTTCGATTCGATTCAACGCAATCCAATCTCGATTCGATGGTTGTGGCGGTTTCTTTCAGGACAAGTTGCCGATATCCAGCACCAGAGCCGGTCGTCCGTCGGGTCTCACGGTCGCACCGGAGAAAACCGGTACGGCGCCGCGAGGCGGATCGAACGACTTGACGACGATTTCTTCTTCGGCGACGAACCGATCGACGGAGACGGCCAGTTGGCGACCGCCGAACTCCAGCGCGACCAGGCTCAAGACACCGGGCTTACCCCTGTTGCCCGCTCCGTTCCCGTCGCCGTTGCTCAGCAAGGTCTGCAATCGCGTCAACGGCAGACGCCGATCGCGCCACGTCACCCACTCGCGACCGTGAGCCTGCTTCACATTCCCTTCATCCGTCTCGAAACTCTCCCGAGTGAACGTCGCAGGTAAGGCGTACGACTCACCTGCGACCTCGACGATCAGGGCCGGCATGATGACCAGCGTCAGCGGCAACTCGAGAAGGAACGTCGTTCCCACTCCCTCTTCCGATCTCAGCTCGACCGAGCCGCCCACTCCGCGAATCGTGTCTTCGACGACGTTGAGACCCACACCCCGGCCCGACAGGTTCGTCACCTTATTGGCAGTGGAGAATCCCGGCCGCGCCATGATGCGCAGGAGTTCCTGGTCGCTGGGCTGCACGTCTTCCGGCAGCCAACCGCGCTTGCGAGCCTCCTTTGCCACACGCTGGCGATCGATTCCTTTGCCATCATCGTGCACTACGATCACAACCCGAGACCTTTCGCGTCGCGCCGACAACTCGATCACGCCGGCCCGCGGCTTCCCGGCTTTCTCACGCGCGTCGGGCGACTCGATCCCGTGGTCGACCGCGTTGCGAAGCAGATGCACCAGCGGATCGTTGATCGCGTCGAGCATCGATCGATCCAACTCCAGCTCCTTGCCCGATATTTCGATCTCCACCTCTTTGTCGGCGGAACGCGCCGCGTCGCGCACCAGTCGCGGGAAGCGATCGAAGATCTGCCACACCGGTACCATGCGGCTTTCCACGACCTGGAGCTGCATCTCGGACATCAGACTGCCGGCTTCCTCGACCAGCTCCTGCATCAACTCTGACCCCGCTTCGTTGACCAGCGCCCGCAGTCGACCACGAACGATCGTCAGCTCTCCCAGCAGGTTCATCAGCGCGTCTAGGCGTCGGATATCGACGCGCACTCGACTGGACGCAGGTCGACGCGGTGGTGTTTCCGCCGGGGCCGCAAGCTGGGGCGCGGGGCTGTCTTTCGGAGCCACTGGCGCGGCGGCCTCGCTGACCGCCGCCTCAGGGTCTGTGCTCTCGTCCGCCAGCCTCCAAAGCACCAGGCGTTCGACGACTGCCGTGGGATCCGGCGGCGTCTGGCCGGCGACGGTCGCTTCGACCGCGTTGTCCAGCAGGTCGGTGCTCTCGAGCAGCAGGTCTATGAGATCCGGATTGATATCCCGACGCTCACCTCTCAGTTCGTCCAGAACGGACTCGATGTTATGCGCCAGGCGCGTCGCCACGTCGTAGCCCATCGCTCCGGCCATCCCCTTGATGGTATGAACCGACCGGAAGATGGAGTCCAACGACTCCCGATCTTCGGGCGCCTCTTCAAGCGCAATCAGCGCCCGACTCATCTCTGCGAGATGCTCGCGCGCTTCAGCTGCGAATAGCTGGGCGTACTTGTCCTGCTGGCTCATCCTAACAAGCGTTGTACCGCTTCGATGACCCGGGACGGCTGGAACGGCTTGACTACGAAGTCGCGAGCGCCCGCCTGAATCGCCTCGACCACCAGCCCCTGCTGCCCCATGGCGCTGCACATGAGGATCTTGGCCTCCGGATCCTCTTTGATGATCTCACGAACCGCATCGATCCCACCCATATCGGGCATGACGATGTCCATGGTGACCAGATCCGGCTTCAGTTCCTTGTACTTCTGTACCGCCTCGACGCCCGAGGAAGCCTCGCCTACCACCTCGAAGCCCGCTTGTCTCAGGATGTCACCGATCATCGTTCGCATGAATATCGCATCGTCTACTACAAGCACAGTGCGGCTCATCGTTGTTCCTGCCCCTCCGTCGATCCGAGCGTCACCGCCCGATCACCCTCACCGACCTGCTCCAACACGCGTTCGAAAACCGCTCTCATGTCCAATTTGAAGTAGGGCCGTGGCCCGAACTGACCGACACCTTCGACGAGGTCCCCAGCACCCAGAGCGTCCAACAACTCGCTGCCCACGTCGAGGCCGTCTTCTTTCGATGAAGACGACGAAGGTGCCGGCGCCATCGACACGACCCGGTCCACCTCCAGCGCCACACGCCGGTCGCCTTCCTCGAACACCACCAAGGCGGGGTCGCTGCCCCGAATCGTCGTAAGTCCGAGCAAGCGCCCGAACTCGCCTGTCACCAACAGGTTACCACGAAGATTGATCAAACCGTGGACCCCGGGAACCGAGCCCGGAATCGGAGTCGCTTCGGTCGGTTCGAGAACTTCGCACACCTCTTCCGCTTCAGCCGCGAAAAGGTGCTCGCCGACCTCGAAAAGGAGCTGGCGCCTGGCGTAGTCCGACACCGAAAAACACCTCGAACGAATCATGGGAAATGGGGGAGGGATCGAGTGCAGTCACTCGCGGAAGTATAAGTATAATAACGACTAACGTACCGGTCAACTCGTCCGACGCGCCCACTCCGCCGCCTCCGCGAGGTCGCTCGGCAGAGGAGCTTGAAAATGTAACCTATCTCTCGTAACAGGGTGCTCGAAGGCCAGCTCGGCCGAGTGCAGGAACTGCCGCTTCACCTGCCGGGCCAGATCCCGGGCCCATGGTCCGACCCCGGTCGCCAGGCCCTTCTCCCAGCCCGCGGCGTACTGGCTGTCACCCACCACGGGGTGGCCGATATGGCGCAGATGGACGCGGATTTGGTGCGTTCGGCCCGTGTGCAGGCGCACCCGCAGAAGGTCGGCGGCGCGCCAGCATTCGAGGCGCTCGATCTCCGTCGTGGCGGGCCGGGTGCCAGGAATCACGGCCATGCGCTTCCGGTCGCGGCGATGTCGTCCGACGTCGGCCTCGATGAGCAGTTTGTCGTCGCTGAGATGACCCCAGGAAGCGGCCAGGTAGTGCCGAACGATTTCGCGGTTCGCCAGCGCCCTGGCCAGGGCCCGGTGGGCCTTTTCTTGCTTGGCGACGATCATCAAGCCCGAAGTGTCCTTGTCTAGGCGGTGCACGATACCGGGTCGGTGGGCGCCGCCGATGCTCGAGAGCTGGCCGACGCGGTGCAACAGTGCGTTGACCAGTGTGCCCTGCCGGTGACCGGGCGCGGGGTGGACGACCATTCCCGCCGGCTTGTCGACGACCAGGAAGCCTTCGTCCTCGAACAGCACTTCGACGGGGATGTCCTCCGGGATGGCTGTAGTTGGTTCGGGAGGAGGGACCTCGACGACTATGACGTCGCCGACTTCAGGAGTGTAGCTCTTCTTGGGAACGCGATCGTCGATGCGAACGCGGCCTGCCTCGATCAAAGCGGCGACGTGGGAGCGGGAGAGCTGGAGTTTCTCGGTGACGTAGCGGTCGAGTCTGTCGTCGGAGGGTGCGTCTACCCGAATTCGATAGGTTACGCAGCCGTCGGGTGCCTCAACTCGTTTCACTCTGTTCACGGTCGCGCCTCTGGTCTTCCTTCCAAAGGGAGATCAGAAGAAGCACGGCGCCGATCGTGACGGCGGTATCCGCGATGTTGAACACGGGCCACCGCAGGTCGCCGATACCGAAGTCGAGGAAATCGACTACGCCGCGCGAAGAGCGGATCCGATCGACGACGTTGCCCAGTGCACCGCCCGCAATGGCGCCGATGGCAAACAGTCTCAGCTTGTCGTTAGCCGCAGTGTGCCGATACATGACGAGCAGGACACCGAGGGCGACAAAGGCGAGCGCCAGAAAGATGAAGCGTGAATAGGAACCCAGGTGCAACCCGAACGCCGCGCCGGGGTTGAAGATGTACGTGAAGCGGAAGAAATCACCCACGACCTCGACGGAGTCGTAAGCGTGGAGATTGGCCTGGACCAAGAACTTCGTGAAGATATCCAGGGCCAGTACGAGCCCCGCGGTACCGGCGAACGTGACAAGCTTGCTTTGATCCGATGCCACGCTGGCCAGGTCCTCTCGAGTGCTTACCTCCTCGGCCTGAGGATACCCGTTAGGAGTCACCGTTCTCCTCGCGCTCTTTGCAATCGATGCAAAGCCTCGCGTGAGGTAGGGCATCCAAACGCTCGTAGCCTATGTTGGCCCCGCAGGTCTCGCAGAAGCCGAACGAATCTGGCCTCTTGTACAGCCGGCGAAGAGCTTCATCGATGTGGTAGAGCAGTCGCCCTTCCTTGCTGGCGAATAGGAAGGCCTTCTCCCGTTCCATGGCGTCGGTCCCCTGATCGGCCATGTGAAAGCTGTAGGCCGACAGATCGCCGTCAGAACCCTGAAGTGTGTCGGAGAACGACTGATCGAATTGAGCGAGTTGCTTGACTACCTTCTCTCGCTCTTCAAGAAGGCGCTCCTCGAAGTGCGCCCTATCTTTCTTGGTGAATGCCATCGGATATCCTCTGAGCTCCTTATCCTAGCTGACTTTTACTCCAATAACCGCATCGCGCCCGTCCAACTGGATCTCCCGCGTGTGCTCGTACCCATCACTGGGCGGCAGCTGCGGTGCGATCTCCACCTCCACCGCCAGCACCTCGCTGGCTATATATTCGCGGTGGGCCTCGGCGGCAGAGGCCACCTCAGGCGCCCCAAAGATACCCAAACGGATCCTGTCGTCCAGTTCCAGCCCGGCATCGCGCCTCAGGCGCTGAATCCGGTTCACCAGCTCCCGGGCCAGGCCCTCCGCGAGCAGCTCGGCGTCCAGCACAGTGTCCAGGGCCAGCACCACCCCACCCTCCGACTGAATGACCAGGCCTTCCTGGGGCTCTTCCACCAACGCGGCGCCGTCTGCGGGGACCGTGATACGCTCGCCTCCGGCCTCGATCTCGAGGTCGCCGCCCCGGGACCGCCAGACGGCCAGGGCGTCAGCCCCCTGGGTGCGGATGGCCGCGGCGACGTCTTTCGCTCGACCTCCGAATTCGGGCCCCAGCACGGCAAAGTTGGGCTCGGCCCGATACGTCACCAGATCGCCGGCCGAATCGACGAACTCGATCTCGTGGACGTTCAGCTCGTCACGCACGATGGTCAGGACATCCTCACCCATCTTCGTCCGGGCCGACGGGACCGATGCGATCAACCGTCGTAGAGGCTGGCGAACTCGAATCCCGGCTGCTTCCCTCGCGGCCCGTCCCATGCCGGCGAACTGGCGGCACATTTCCATGGAATCTTCCAGCTCGGCATCGCGCAGGTTCAACGGCTCTGGGTATGTCACGATATGAACCGATTCACCGCCGGTCAGTTCCCGATGAATCCAATCCGTGTGGAACGGCGTCATCGGTGCCGCCAGCCGACACACGGTGACGAGCACCTCCCAGAGCGTGGCGAACGCCGCATCCATCGTATCACGGGATGCCGTCCTCGTTCCCCAGAAGCGGGCGCGCGACCTTCTCACGTACCAGTTGGAAAGGTCGTCCACGACAAACTCGCCGATGCGGCGAATGGCATGCGTGACGTTGTAACCGTCCATGTCGGTCCGGCAATCCTCGATGAGGCCATCGAGACGCGACAGCAGCCAGCGATCCATCAGCGGCCGGTCCTCAGCGGCCGGCCGGTCCGCGGGGCTCCACTTCTCCAGGTTCGCGTAAAGCTCGAAGAATCGGTAAGTAGCGGAGAGCGTGGCGAAGAACTTCCTTCGCACCTCGCCGATCGCCTTGGGGTCGTAGCGCTTCGGAAGCCACGGGTTGCTGACCGCCAGCAAGTAGTAACGGATCGCGTCGGCGCCGAATTCGTTCACGGCGTCCCACGGAACCACCACATTTCCGCGCGACTTCGACATCTTAACGCCCTCGGCGTCGAGGACGAGGTCGTTCACGACCACATTTCTATACGACGAGCGACCGAACAGAACGGTCGAGATCGCCATCAGCGAATAGAACCAGCCGCGCGTCTGGTCTACGCCCTCGCAGATGAAATCCGCCGGAAATTGCTCGCTGAACGTCACGTCGTTCTCGAAGGGATAGTGCCACTGCGCGAACGGCATCGAGCCGGAATCGAACCACGCGTCGATCACCTCCGGCGTGCGCTGCATCGTGCCGCCGCAGTCCGAGCACGACCACGTCAACTTGTCGATAAAGGGCTTGTGGGGATCCAAGTCTTCCCCGATCTCGATGCCCGCACGTTCGCCCAGTTGGGCGTAGCTACCGATGACTTCGATGTGCGATTCCTCGGCATCGCACACCCATACGGGGAGCGGTGTGCCCCAATAGCGGTCGCGGGAAAGCGCCCAGTCTACGTTGTTCTCCAGCCACTCCGCCATGCGACCGGTGCCCATCTCCGGCGGTTGCCAGTTCACCGATGCGTTGTTTGACAGCAGCTGTTCTTTCATCGCCGTCGTCCGCAGGTACCACGACTCGCGTGCGTAGTACAGAAGCGGCGTGGAGCAGCGCCAGCAGAACGGATAGGTGTGCGCGTGATCCAGCGCCGCCACAAGGTGACCGGATTCGCGCAGCGCTTCGATGATCTGGGGATCGGCGTCCTTCACGAACACGCCGGCCCAGGCTGTGACCTCGTCGGTGAAACGGCCCTCTTCGTCGACGAGGTGATGCGCCGGCAGGCCGAGGGCCATCCCCAACTCGTAGTCGTCCTGACCGTACATCACCGCCGTGTGAACGATTCCCGTCCCCTCGTCGGCGGTGACGAAGTCGGCGGTCGCGACGATCCAGCCCTGATCCTTGCCGACCACGTCCGCCAGAAACGGGAACGGCGGGTCGTAGCGCATGCCCTCTAGCTTGCCACCGGGCATGGTCTCGAGGATCTCGTAGTCGTCGCCCAGGACATCGTCGGCGAGCCGCTCGGCCAGGTAGAAGATCTCATTTCCCTTCCTGGCCTTGACGTATGCGACCATCGGGCTGACGGCGAGGGCGACATTGCCCGGCAGCGTCCAGGGGGTCGTCGTCCAGGCGAGGAGGAACTCGTTGGGTTTGTCCCGAACCGGGAACTTGACGGTCACGGCGGGCTCGGTGACGTCTTCATAGCCCAAGGCGACCTCGTGACTCGAGAGGCCGGTACCGCACCGCGGGCAGAAGGGCACGACTTTGTGTCCCTTGTACAGCAGACCTTTGTCGTGGAACTGCTCGAGGGCCCACCAAACACTCTCCACGTAATCGGAGGTGAAGGTCATATAGGCGCGGGAGTAGTCGAGCCAGAAACCGATCCGTTGGGACAGTTCCTCCCACTCCTCTTTGTACGTGAAGATGTGCTCGCGACAGACCTGGGTGAATTTGTCGACCCCGATCTTCTCGATCTCGGGCTTCCCGGATATCCCCAACGCCTTTTCGGCCTCGACCTCCACAGGTAGGCCGTGGGTATCCCAGCCGGCGATGCGGGTGACCGACTGGCCCAGCATCGTGTGGTAACGGCAGAACGTGTCTTTTAGCGTACGGGGAAGTACGTGATGGAACCCGGGGCGACCGTTGGCCGTGGGCGGACCTTCGTAGAACACGAAAGGCTCGCCTTCGCGGGTCGCCTCGAGCGAGCGCTCGAACGTGTCCTCCGCCTCCCAAACCCCGAGGACATCTTCCTCGAGCTGTGTGGGGTTCTCGGGTATCTCGCGGTAGAGTTTCTCACTCATCTCTTAACTTTGGCCCAAGCGGGCGACAACGTTCTTGATCAGCGACGTCAGTTTGGGTTCCGCTTCACCGGCGACACGGATGATTTCCTCCACACTCGCCGGCTTCAGCGCATCAGGTAGACAGCTATCGGTGATGATGGAAACGCCCAGCACCTTCATCCCACCGTGCACCGCCACGATGCCTTCCGGGACCGTGGACATGCCGACGACGT
>Ga0209536_100010869_pt1 | contig 13380 bp, 8 predicted proteins | sample DeeMarSeWOR28_12_FD_187461 | JGI IMG/M metagenome (GOLD analysis project Ga0209536, IMG submission 187461) | Marine sediment microbial communities from White Oak River estuary, North Carolina - WOR-2-8_12 (SPAdes) (version 2) | ecosystem: Environmental > Aquatic > Marine > Intertidal zone >...
TGAGTACGGTGATACAGCGTTAATGGTGGCCTCGGCCCAGGGACACACCGACGTGGTGGTGGCCTTGTTACGCGCCGGAGCTAAAGTTGATATGGTTAACAATCAAGGTTGGACGGCGCTGATGTTCGCGGCCATGAACGGCAAACGTTCCGCCGCCGAGACTCTGCTGCGTCACAACGCCAATATCAATGCGCAAAACCACATGCGCGAAACGGCTCTAATGTTCGCTTCCGAAAGGGGCTACGACAATGTTGTGAAATTTTTGCTTGATAACAACGCCGATGTTAGCTTTAAAAATCGAGCCGGTCACAGTGCTTATACCTTGGCCAAGGCCAACGTTCACGTGGAAATCATGACACAGCTTCGCTTAAAAGGAGCGCAAGATCATGATTTACCTGTTGCGCCCAAACTCAACACCAAGGACAAGAAAAATAAACCCGAACTATCAGCCAAGAATTTATATGAGGGTTGGACGCCGTTGATGATTGCCGCTTGGGAGGGCAAACTGAATAACGTTAAAAAACAGGTTCACAGCGGGGCTGCGTTAAATCGTACGGAAAAAGAAGGTCACACCGCGCTGATGTACGCGGCGTTGAAGGGCTATGAGGAAATAGTACACTTTTTGATGACTAACGGCGCAGATCCTAATGCACAGCAAGTGCAGGGTTTGAGCGCCGTTATGTTGGCGGCACGTGAAGGCCACAGTGACGTCGTTAAGATTTTGGCCAGTTACAAAGCCAATCTGAATTTACAAAACAAAAACGGCCGTACCGCATTGATGTTGTCTATATTGGATTCACAATATAAGAGCGTTGAAACTTTGGTGAAGTGGAAGGCCGATCTGAATATAGCGGCGAAAGACGGTAGTACGGCTTTGGTACTAGCGATAGAGCGTGGTCAGCAGCGTGCCGCTACACTTTTTATCGATAATGGTGCAGACTTGTCATGGAAAGATAAAAAAGACCGAGGCCTGTTATGGCTGGCGGCTTACCACGGATCGCAAGATGCCACGCACCATTTGATCAAAAAAGGCGCCAAGGTAAACGACAGAGACAAAGACAGTGAAACGGCGCTGATGGCAGCAGCGCGCCAAGGCCACGCCCAGCTGATTCAAATCCTAGTGGAAAACGGTGCCGACGTGGAAGCAAAAAGCAATGTCGGTAATACGGCTTTGCATCTAGCGGCGGATGCCGGGCGAGAGACCGCGGCTAAAGGTTTGTTGGACAGTGGTGCGGACATAAATGCCGAAAACAATGTGCGCAACACGCCGATACTATTGGCGGCAGCTAGCGGTCACGCTGCGGTGGTTAAATTGTTGTTAGATAACGGTGCCGATCCCGATGTCAAAAACAAACGTAAAGAAACCGCAACATCTCTAGCCCAAGTACGCAACCATAAGAGGGTTGTCCAATTGATCGAGGAATATAAAAAGAACAAGGGGTCGTTTTCTTTGTTCTAACAGGTATCGGTCTGACACGATTCACAATAAATAATGAACGAAAATGTAAACCGGATACTGGTGATCAGAGCAGGTCAGTTGGGAGATACCGTATGCGCATCCAGTATCATCGAACCTTTGCGCCATCGTTACGGTGACTCGGTCACTATAGACTGGGTGGCAAAGGCCGGCATAGGCCGGGTGTTTTCCCGGGACCCCCGCATTCACAAAGTCTTTGAGCTTGGTAGCCGCAGAGCACCGCTGCTATTCAATAAAGGCAAACGCGAAGTAGTCGTTGAATCCTGGCGTAATCCTTATGACTTGATCGTGAATTTGGAACTTGCGTCCATATTCAATGTTATGGTGCGGTTAACAAAAGCCAAAATTAAAATCGGCATGCCTTACCGCTTATTCGAAGAGCCTCCGGAAACTCATGCAGTAGAAAATCTGCATTTGATTTATGAAAGCTTCCTGGACCAAAACAGCATGTCACTTGCCGAACCAAAGTTAATCGGTACGCCGGCGGAGGAGGTGCGCGAGCGCTATGCGCTCGCTAACCACTACATAGCGCTAGTCCCAAGCAACAGTCATCACCATCTGCCGCCGGAAAAAAACTACCGCAATTGGCCGATTGAACATTGGAAGCAGTTGCTCGCACGATTATCGCAACAAGACCGGCAAGTGGTCATCGTGGGTGGTAAAAGCGAGCTTGGCTTTTTTGAGTATCTCAAACCTTATCCGCCCAACGTACTGGATTTGGTAGGCAAAACCGACTTTGCGGATTTGATCGGTGTCCTAGCGGCGGCAGATGCCGTGGTTTCTACCGATACGGGCCCTGCGCACATCGCCGGCGCCGTTAATACTCCCGTGTTCATGTTGATTGGCCCCACTAATCCCAAACGCACAGCACCTTATAAGACTCCGCATAACGTCGTGCAAATCCTATGCGCTAACCTACCGTGCAGCCCGTGTTATCATACGGAGCGTTTTAAACAATGCCCCAAGAACCAATGTATGTACGACATCTTGCCGGAGCAAGTAGTAGAGGCTATCGCACTCGGAGGAGATTGAAATGCCTGGTTCTGAGGGGGATAAACGGAAAAAGTTGCTGCCCCCGTCTTATTTGTTTGCCTCTTTAATTTTAATGATTGGATTACATTTCGCTTTGCCCGTATTAAGTCTAGTTGACTATCCCTGGTCGCTAGCGGGCTGTGTGCCTTTGTTAGTCGGCATAGCGTTAAATCTGATCGCCGATCAAGCCTTTAAACGTGCCCACACAACGGTTAAGCCATTTCAGGAGTCCAGTGTATTGATCACCAATGGAGTGTTCGGCATAAGCCGCCATCCTATGTATTTGGGCATGGTGCTAATATTATTTGGGATTGCTATCTTGATGGGCTCAATTACGCCGTTTTTTATCGTACCGATATTCGCGCTGCTCATGCAATATCGATTTATTATCATAGAAGAGCGAATGCTAAAAGCAAAGTTTGGTGTCAATTGGTTAAATTACATAACGCGTGTTAGGCAATGGCTTTAACAGGGTCAAATTGACTAAGCGGTGCCGTATTTGGTTTCCACATTGATGCCGATATTTTTCAGCAATCCGGTAGGTACAATACCACCGGCGCTGATAATCACGGCATCATTGCGCAGAATGATGTTTTGACCTTCCTGGTCGATTATGACTTTATCTTTTAAAATCTCTTTGACATTTGAGCTCATTAACACATTAATTTTGCCTTCCGCGCCGTAACGTTCCACTTTTTCACGGTTTTTCACTTTAGCGCGGCTAAAGGCGCCGCTGCGATACGATAAGGTCACTTTGGTGCCCGGCTCATCGGCGATACTGTGCGCCGCTTCCAACGCGCTATCCCCGCCGCCAACCACCAGCACATGTTGACCTCGATACTGTTCCGGATCGATCAAGCGATAGACTACTTTGGTTTGATCCTCGCCGGGCACGTTAAGCTTTCTGGGCGTGCCGCGCCGGCCGATGGCCAACAATACCGTGGCGGTTTGATAACTGCCTTTGGTGGTTTTCACTTGATAACCGTTGCCGCTTGCAGTAATGGACTCCAAGCGCTCGTGATAGTTGATTTTTACGCCTGTGTCATTTTCCACTTTCTGCCAAAACGACAACAGAATTTCCTTGGTGGTTTCCTTAAACCGGACTTTACCCACCATGGGCAGTTGCACTGGGGCGGTCATGACGATTTTCCCTCGCGGATAATGAGAGACTGTGCCACCCAGCGAGTCTTGTTCAAAGGTTACGTATCGCATCTTGTTTTCCAGTGCGAACAACGACGCCGAAAATCCGGCAGGGCCGGCGCCAATGATGATAACGTCATAAGGATTGCCTTTGTTAACAGCGGCTTTTTTCTTAATAGTCAGCATGGCTTGCCGGCCTTGCTCTATGGCGTTGCGGATCAATCCCATGCCACCCAGTTCGCCTGCTATAAATATGCCCGGCATATTGGTTTCGAAATTTTGATCCACCATAGGAATATCCAAGCCACGTTTTTCCGTACCGAATACCAAGGTAATAGCGTCCACGGGGCAGGCGCCCGCGCACGCCCCGTGGCCTATGCATTTGGTCGGATTAATGAGCTCCACTTTGTCATGAATAATGGCCAACACATCACCTTCAGGGCACGCCTTGGCGCAAGCGTTACAAGCGATACACAAATCACGGTCGATCAGCGGATGCAATGACGCGGGTTCCGTTAGCCCGGCTTCTTGATTTTCACGCAAAATGGCCGCGTGGCGTTTGCTGGCTCTGCGGCGAATATAAACTCTTCCAAACCATATGAGGGCGACTGGGATTAGGTACACCAATAACAGAAGATAATCGCTGATGTTGGTTGCTAGCTCATTCGGATCTAAAGGTGTGTTCATGGTGTGAATCGCTTCAGTGTGTTTGCTGCAAATTATACGCAATGTTTCTTGAAAGCGCGGCAATCCTTGTTTCTGTTGCTAATTGACGACAGGAATAAATTTAGTAGATTCAGATACATACGGATCAACAGGTGTGGTCTGTCCTTAATTGGCGACAGAATGCCCCTATTATATTCGGAAGCAATAAATTAATCGATTATATCTATATGAATTCATGGCAAAAAAGTACTTGGCATAGGTTTTGCTTTATTAAGTGCCTTAGTGGTTGCGATCGGCAATTTATCTATCTGTTAGAGAATCAACTAAGTAACCATGTACGGATGCACGGTTTTTGTGTACGAAGTCTATTTGACAGAGGTTAAGTAGTCTAGGTGGTTATTTGGTTTAGCCCACGACTTAACTCACAATATGCGATAGCCCTCAGTTTTTTTATCATGGAAAAATATAAGACTTGTGAGGTAAGTCAAGAATCAGTGAATTAGACCAGGAAATTGTTGCGTAATGCTGAAAATAAACTTATTCTATTAAGCAAATTTTAAGTTTGTGAAGCAATTCCTATAAAAATACTCTTAATTTACCTACATAATAATCAGTCACAGCCGCAATATAGAGTGACTAAAACTGCCAATCTTGGGAGAGTTGTTTGGAGAACGAATGCGCAGGCATGAGTCATCAGCGTGTGTGTTCATTTTTTTTAAGTACCATCTTATAAAAATTATAAGTATCGGGCACATGGACAAACAAGATTACCAGAGACGAAAATTATGCAAGGCGGGGCCATTAAAAAATCACGCATGGGGCGTGCAGTTGAGAAGAACCAACCGGCGAAATCTCAGTTAAATCCTCATCAACGTCCTTCAGCAACTCAAAAACCTGTACCACCACCCAAGCAAGCTCAGTCGCCGTTAGCGGCGAAACAAGTCTCCAAGGCAGAGCTGAGCAAGCTCGCCAGCCGGACGGAGATGTTTGTGGCCATAGGGTTGTATGTCTTTGTGGCGGCGTTGTTTATCGGCGGTCGGGCTTTATATGACGACCGTTATTACTCGCCGGAAGAGGGCTTCGGTTATTGGATAGGCCTGGTCGGCGGTGTGATGATGCTGCTGGCGTTTGCCTATACCGCGTTTAAATACGTTGCCAAGCTTAGAACCCGGGCTATTATGAAACATTGGCTGACCATACACATCTTCTTTGGTATCGCCGGCCCCGTGCTGATTCTGGTGCATTCGACTTTTCATATTGGTTCCCTCAACGGTGGTATCGCCTTAGTGACCATGTTGCTGGTTTTAATGAGCGGCATCATGGGCCGGTTTCTGTATTCCAGAACTCACTATGGTTTGGGCGGGCGTAAAGCTCGGGTCAAAGACTTACAGGAAATGCTGAAACTCGCCGGTCATAAGATCAGGTCGGATCGCTTAGACCGATTTACCGAATCGGTGCTCACCCATAAGCAAACTTTAGGTTACGCTTTTTGGGAGTTATTTACATTTGGTTGGCGCAGCCGTTGGTTGTATTTTCGTATGAGCGAAAGCATGCGCGAGCATTTGCGGCAACTTGCTGCGCAAAACGGATGGGATAATGCCACCGTGCGGCAAAAACGCCGTGAATTTAAGCGCCAACTCACCCTGTATATCGAGACACTAAAAAAAGTCGCCTTGTTCAGGGTGTATGAGCGTTTTTTCGCGTTTTGGCGAAACGCTCATGTGCCGTTATTGTATTTATTGTTGATGAGTGGTGTGATGCACGTAATCGCGGTACACATGTATTAACCAACGGATACGTGTTATGCAGACAGGTTGGATGTTGCGATTTGGTTTCGCGCTGCTTGCGGTTTTTTGGATTGGCTCTCCCAGTTACGCCGATATTGTCGGTAATATGGAAAAAGCCCTGATGCCTGGGCAATTGAGTAAGGCGCACGAGGAGTTCGAAGAGGATTGTAACGATTGCCACAAGTTTTTCGAGCAATCCAAACAAAATGATCTGTGTTTGGATTGCCACGATCACGAAAACGTTAAAAAGGATATTGAAGCGAAAAAAGGCTTTCACGGCCGCGTCCCCGACATCAACGAAAAGAATTGCAGTGTTTGTCACCGCGAGCACATTGGCAGAGATGCCGATATAGTGATGCTGGACAAACAAACGTTTAATCATGAAGAGACGGATTTTGTTCTCAGAGGCAGCCATCTGACTGTGCAGTGTCAAGGCTGTCACAAGCCGGAGAAAAAGTACCACGAAGCTAAGCACAAATGTATAGACTGCCATGAGGAAAACGAACCTCACAAAGGCAAGCTCGGTAAAGTCTGCAACAGCTGTCATCGGGAAAGCGCGTGGAGCGATTTCCAATATGATCACTCCAAAACCAAGTTCAAACTAGAAGGTAAACATAAAGGGGTACAGTGTCGTGATTGTCACCCCCAAGAGCGCTATTTATCCACTCCCAAAAAATGTATCGCCTGCCACAAAACCGATGACAAGCATCAGGGGCGGTTTGAAGAAAAATGCGATGAATGTCATTCACCTGCCGGTTGGGCGCAGCAACAATTCGATCACGATAAGGACACTAAATTTAAACTCACAGGCGCACATCAAAAAGCCTTATGTAACCAATGTCACAAAGAGGGCGAAAACGCATTTGACGAGAAACGTTCCAAGGAATGTTATTCCTGTCACAAGCTTAACGATGAACATAAGGGGTTGTACGGGAAAAAATGCGGAGACTGCCACAATACCAAAGCCTGGGCCAAAAACAAATTTGATCACGATGAGACGGATTTTCCCTTAAAACACGAGCACAAAGAAGTCGCCTGCCGGGATTGTCATCCGGGGGATATCAAAGAAGAGCTGAGCACCAAATGCTATGATTGTCACAAGAAAGACGATGTGCACGAAGGCAAACAAGGTGAAAAATGCGACGAATGTCACAATGAAAAAGGCTGGGTAGGCAGTGCTAACGTGGATCATAATTTATTCCGATTTCCTTTGTTGGGTTCGCATGCCGCGTTAGCGTGTGAGGAGTGTCACGATTCCCCCAATTTCGCGGAAACCAAATTCCAGTGTTATGCGTGTCATAAAGAAGATGACCCGCATAAACGTAAGCTGAGTACTGAGTGCGGCGTTTGCCACGTTTCCAACGATTTCAAGGCATGGGAGTTCGATCACGACAAGCAAACGGATTTTGAGCTAAAAGGCGCACATAAGGGTATCGATTGTTTGGTTTGTCACCGCCAAGCCGTAAAACTCCGAGAAGATATTAAATTACCGGAAGCGTGTTTTGGGTGTCACGCCGTAGATGATGTTCACAATGGGGGATTTGGGCGCAATTGCGATCGTTGCCACACCGAAGAAGCGTTCGATGAAGTCGATATGAACGCTTTATAGGAGAATAATAATGAATAATTCCACCTCTGATATATCTCGCAATTGGTATCATCAAAGGAAAAATCTACTGTCATTGTTTTTGGCTGTGGTATTAATGAGTGGGTTGCCCATGATCTCTGAGGCAGCGAAGAACCGTGATTTCGATCATTTCTCCACGGGTTTTCCACTCAGTGGCCAGCATCTTAAAGTCAAGTGTGAAGCCTGTCATATCAAGGGAATATTCAAAGGTACCCCAAGATTCTGCGCAGGCTGCCATAACGACCGTGCGGCTCCGGGAAAACCAACTAGACACATTGTCACCACCGAGGAGTGTGACGACTGCCATACGACGTTTAGTTGGAGCAACGTGGCGATGGACCATACGGCTGTGCGAGCCGACTGCAGGACATGTCACGCCCCGTACCCACCAGGCCATGTGCCAACCCCCAGGCCATGCGACGAATGTCATATTACCCTCTCCTGGGAATCCGTCCATTTTAATCACGCGAATATCACAACCGATTGTAGAACGTGTCATAGTCATCAAATGCCAAGAGATCATCCTCTCATATGCGCAGGGGCTGATTGTGGTGCCTGCCACAATACAAACCATTGGCCGGGCGCGGGTTATGATCATAGCACTATCTGTACCCCTTGCAGCAGCTGTCATGCTAATGATAAACCCAATGACCATATACCCACCACTGATGAATGCGGCGTTTGTCATACCACTCAAGGTTGGGAGGGGGCGCGGGAGCCATGATTCAAGACGCAACACCGACATTGCCAATGGCAAGCCTGCGGATTACCTCGCAAGTGTGTCGGACTCTACTGGAGCGCACAATCCTCGGAGCGGGCGCGTTATGTCTCCGTCTGATTTAAACGAAGTAATGATGCAATAGTGAAGAAACTTGTTACGTTAGCTTTTGGGTTGTTGTTGTGCGCGATGGCAAGTGGCGCACCAGCGGCACCCTCGGAAGTATTGTCAGAAATAGCGTTGATCAAAAAAGACGGTATGGATGCAGTGCGTCTGGATTTCGCTATTCCGGTACGATACCTGTCTCATGCCCCGGCCAAACGCGGTAGTAAGTTAACCATCAAAATTGGCTTCGACCGTAGCCAAGTGCGGGACACCTCAGAACTACCGTTAATGCAATCCCTCTACGCACCGGAAGGCGGGCCGCTTATTGATGTGGTTTATGAAACCATCGCAGGTGAACCGCAACTGCAACTTAATTTTAAACAGGAAGTGGAATTCAGCGTGTCCCAGGTTTCTGGAATTACCAGTTTGATGGTTTTGCTGCCAGAAAGTATACCCACGTTGCAGCCGGAGCCTCCCGTTCCAGTGAGTCTTACCATTCCCGAGAAAAACGCGGCCGATACCGAGATAGATTTGCAGGCAAAAAAACTTCTGGATGACGGCCGCAAGGCATTGCGTTCCGACGAATACAAAACGGCGATTCAGATATTCAGTGCAGTTTTGAGTATGCCGCCAAACAAATATTCTCCGTCCGCGTTGGAGTTGTTGGGTGTGGCGCGCGAACGTAACAACCAGGCAGCGCAAGCGAAAGCAATTTATGAACAATATTTGGAGCAATATACCGAAATCGAAGGCGCTGGCGAAGGCGTTGTGCGGGTGCGTCAGCGTTTGGCGGAATTGCTTGCCGCGCAACTTAAACCACAGCAAAAACTCAAAGAAAGCCCCCGGGAGAAGCGCGAAGGCAAAGTCAATTCAACATTTGCGGCAAGTTTGTCACAATACTTCGACTACAGTGATACCGAGACGGAAACCGACGGACGCGATGTGCGATACCAGTCAGTTGATACCCAACTGGGCTTGAGTTGGCGGATTCGCACGGAGGATTGGGAAGTATATAACTATTATTTCGGTTACGTAGAATACGATACATTGGCGGAAGATACCGAAGGTGTGGAAACCAATTCCGCTTACAGTAGAATAAAAAACCGCAAAGCGGGATTTTACGCTACCCTTGGCCGTCAACTTGGTTCGGCAGCCGGTGCGTTAGGCCGGTTTGATGGAGTCTATTTAGGTTATGACATCAAGCCCAAGATCCGGTTGAACGGCGTGTGGGGTTATCCTGTGGATATATTAAACAAACGTAGCATACAGACTAATAAACCCATGATCGGCGCAGGCGTGGATTTTTTCGATATTTTCAAAGGACTGGACGTCTCGCCGTACTATATCCAACAGCAAGTTGACGGTATCACCGCCCGGCGTGCGGTGGGCGCCGAAGCCAGGTATTTTCATCCCAAATACAACATGTTCAGTAGGTTGGATTATGATACTTCGTTTGCTGCGGTGAATATGTTTTTTCTCCAGGGACAGTATGTTGTCAGTAAGCCAACTTCGTTTTCGCTTACCTACGATTATCGCAAGATTCCTTTTCTGGAAACCAGCAACGCTTTGGCTAATTTAGGAGAAGAGGTTTCCATAAAGGATTTACTGGAAGGCTCGCAATCGCGTTCTTATGAGGAATCCGAGTTGCGAGACATCGCCAAAGACCGCACCGGCTTTTTCTCAATTTTAACGCTACAGATCAGCCACATATTCAACATCCGACAGCAAATAACCGCGGACATTTCCCGATCGGAACAGACTGTGAAAGTGGTGAATCTCGCGGTGAACGATCCCACTGTAGATGAAATCTTGGCAACACCGGCGACCGAGGACAATAACGTACAATACGATGCCACAGTTCAGTTGGTTTCCAATCAATTATTTCAGTCCAAAGACACGTTAATCAATTTTCTCCGCTATTCTTATGGCGAAACTTATGATGAAACAACATATCGGTTGGCCTATAGCATAGCTATTCGGAGTTTACTTAACGTTGAACCACGCTTTCTCTTTCGATATCGCAGTAACGATACGGGTGAAAACTTGGTGCGTTCCGTACCGGGCCTCAGAGTAAATTATCAAGCTGCTAAGGCGCTGCGATTTTTTATGGAATTGGATTATGAAATGTGGGATTTCTCAGGAGAGACCCAGCAAGAGGATTTTAATAGCACAAATTTTTATGTTGGTTACAATTGGAATTTTTAACGACATATATCAGTAAATCGGAAGTTGCTGATTGGCAGGCAAAAAAATAGCGGCATAAGCCGCTACTGTAGTGGTTTTTGCAATGTTGTTTTTTTTGTTATTCTGATGCTCCTCCCCAAGAACTGACGAAAATCTACCGGTTCAAGCTTCTTTAGTCAAGCTTTTTATCATGAAAAATTCAGCACTTCGTTTTTATTCCGTTTCAGCAGTCTTAAGTGAGTTGGCGATCTGGTTTTATTATGCGTAGTTTTTTGCGCTATGCTTAAGTAATAGGAATATCCTGGGTGCGCGAGTAATTGTTTGAAATTAAATGAAATTTAAGAACAATTTTGTTCGCCCTGTCATCCAGTACCTAGATGGTAGGTCTTAACGGGAGAGGCTTCCGTGATAACACGACACGAGTTAATTAGTATTTCATGATACATTACCAGTAGCGACTTAGCTCGGGTGAGTAATGAAAAACGACCGGCGCTTGGATTGATCGTTGAGTCGCATTACATACAAAAATTCAACATACAAAAAACGTTTGACAGGTGTTAGAAAAACTACGTTTAAAACTTGCTGAAGTCGATGCCGTACCACAGTTGGCCTTATTGGGTGTATGCAGCGGTCTTATCGCCGGGGCGGTTATTACTTTATTCCGCCTGATTATTGAAGGAACCCAAGCCGGTTTTTTACCCGATGGCAATCCGGAAAATTATGAAGCACTGGCGCCTATATGGCGGCTGGCTTTGCCTGTATTGGGTGGTTTATGCATTGGATTGCTGTTTCAGTCCATGAAAAAGGATTGGGTTCAAGTGGGTGTGGTCCATGTGTTGGAACGGCTGTTTTACTATCAAGGCTATCTGCCGTGGAAAAATTTTGTGTTGCAGTTTATCGGCGCCGCATTAAGCATTATCAGCGGTCATTCTGTAGGCCGGGAAGGCCCTGGTATTCATTTGGGCGCGGCCAGTGGCAGTTTTTTAGGGCAAGCGCTGCGCGTGCCCAACAACAGTATGCGTATTTTGGTGGCTTGCGGTGCTGCGGCCTCTATCGCCGCGTCGTTTAATACACCAATTGCCGGGGTGATCTTCGCCATGGAAGTCATCGTCATGGAATACACAATCGCAGGATTTACACCGGTGATTCTGGCCGCCGTAAGCGCTACGGTGTTAACACGCACGGTATTCGGCGACGAGCCGGCGTTTATTGTGCCGCCGTTGCAATTGGGGTCCATGGCGGAGTTACCGCTGGTTGTTGTCTTAGGTGTCGTCATCGGCGCACTGGCGGCGTTATTTATATTCCTGTTACAAGCCACCACCAAATACACCCATAAGTTACCCATATGGCAGAAAATGACCATGGCGGGTCTGGTCGTCGGCTTGATGGCCATTCCCGCGCCGCAGATTATGGGCATCGGTTACGATACGGTGAATATGGCCATGTTAGGACAGGTCGGGTTGCTGACCCTGGGTGTTATTGTTTTGGCAAAATTGTTTGCCACCAGTATTGGCGTGGGATGCGGGCTGCCGGGCGGGTTCATCGGGCCGTTGTTTGTTATCGGTGCCGCCGGCGGCGGGATGATGGGGGCGATGGCCGAGTGGATTTTTGGTGCGAGCGCATCTTCTGCCGGTTTTTATGCCATGATCGGCATGGGGGCCATGATGGGTGCTACATTGCAGGCTCCCTTGGCGGCACTAATGGCATTGCTGGAACTTACTGTCAATACGCATATCATCATGCCTGGAATGCTTGCCATTGTTACAGCGGGGATCACCAGCGGTTTGTTGTTTAACAAGCGCGGCGTATTTCTGTTACTGCTGAAGGCCAAAGGACTGGATTATCGTGACGATCCAATTGCGCAATCGCTGCGCCGGGTGGGGGTGGTGAGCAAGATGAATCGCTCTTTTGTACGGGCCAATAGACTGTTGGAGCGTGCCGAAGCGCAAAATCTGCTGCTAAAAGAACCGCAATGGATCATCGTGGAAGAAGAACACAAACCCATAGCGCTCTTACTATCAGCGGATTTGCTGCACTACATCACCGCGCAACAACAAGAGGATATCGATTTGCTCAAAATACCGGCGCAACGTTATGATAGCCAGCAAATCAACATGCGGGCCACGTTGCAACAAGCACTGGATTTGATGAATCAAAAACAAGTGGACGCGCTATACGTCGGATCTACCGATTCTGAGGGCAGCACTGTGGTTAACGGCATATTAACGCGCCAAGTGATCGAGTCGTATTACCGATATAAATAGATTTTTAACCACGAAGGCACGAAGTAAAAAAAATTAGGCCTAAGAGATTTAAAACTTATATATCTTTGTGTCCTTAGTGGCTTCGTGGATACCATAAAAATTCCAGCAAAGAGGAACTAATATGCCTTGGGTCATCGCGTTTCACATCATCTTTGTAGTGGTATGGTTTTCGGGTTTGTTTTATTTGCCGCGGTTGTTTGTTTACCACGCCATGTGTGAGGATCAGCCAGGTAAGGATCGTTTCAAAGTGATGGAACGTAAACTCTACGTCATGACGCATATCGGTGGTATCGGCGCCACGTTTTTTGGGGTGTGGTTGTTAGTTGCTTATGCCTGGGAGGCGTATTCGAACAGTGGCTGGTTACATGTAAAGCTGTTCA
>Ga0209536_100010870_pt1 | contig 13379 bp, 9 predicted proteins | sample DeeMarSeWOR28_12_FD_187461 | JGI IMG/M metagenome (GOLD analysis project Ga0209536, IMG submission 187461) | Marine sediment microbial communities from White Oak River estuary, North Carolina - WOR-2-8_12 (SPAdes) (version 2) | ecosystem: Environmental > Aquatic > Marine > Intertidal zone >...
TTGTTACCTTTGGCGTTCTTGAAGCCCAGGTAGACATCCACCTTGCGGTTGGTCTGCGTGCCGAAGTTGCGGTCCGTCACGGGCCGGGGGCCGAAACCGTACGCCGGCACTGCGCCGTAGTAGACCAGCGTCTTTTCGCACGGCACGCCGCGCGCGACCGGAAAGAGTTCGATCTGCTTGGTCGAATTGTCGGGCAAGGTCGTCGGCCGGCCAAGCGTGTAGAGGTGATATTCGAAGAACGCCTTCTGCTCGAATCCTGCGGCACGGTCCTCCTCCGCCATGCCGCGCTTGGCGGCCATCGCGCGCGGCGTGCGCCCGGGGCGCGTCGCGCGCTGGACATCTCCCGCCACCAGCTTGAGCCTGGCGTCCTGATAGCTTGCGCCCGATTGATTGAGGATGCTCACCCAGGCGCCGATATCGAGCTTGCATGTCGCGGCGCTGACGCCTTGCGCATAGGTCAGGTTGTAGTCCGCCCACCAGGTGATGCCGGTGGTTTGATACGACACGCGTGCGCGATGAGGCCCTGCGCGCTTCGCGGCAATATCCCAGACCAGGGTCGGACGAGTGATCAGTCCGCCCGGCAGCTCCGGCAACTTGATACCGGCGTTGTGAGGCAGGAGCTGGATGCTGCCGTCCTCGCGCCGGAGCGTGACGCCGCCGCGGGTCGAGAGGAGCGTTCCGGAAAAGGACTCAACTCCATTGCCGCGAACCTGATCGACAGAAATCTGGCGGTCCACGTAGCGCTGAAGCAGCTTCTGCGTGCTCACCAGGTCGAACTGGAAGTTCTGCTCGACCACGCTCGTGCCGCCAGGATCAGTCAGGGACTCGAAGCTTACGGTCGTCGGGTCGATCAGCGCGGCCACGTCGGAAAAGCGCAGCACGTTGCGCCCCTGCTCGAGAGCGAGGTCGCGCTGGTGGCGCACGACCGCGTAGCCGGGGACGGCCTGGGGGCGGCCTCCGTGGCGGTACAGCTCGGCAGACAGGGCGCCGGGCTCGGTGCTGCTGTAGATCGTGAGCGCGTCTCCGCTCGCGCCGGCGGCGGTGCCATAGACGAGAAACAGCATCGCGGCGATTGCCGAGAACCTGGTCGAACGCATGTCATCTCCTTTCAGCTATGGAACATCGTGTCCCTGGTGTAAACGGATCGCTACCACGCACGGGGTTAAAAAGTGTAGTGCTCCTGCAAGTGCTTGATCCAGCGCAAAGGATTGGGCAGCCGATCGCTTAAAATCGCCATTTTCGGGAGAAACGGCTTTGCAAAGCGTCTGCGTGTTTTGCGGTTCCAACACGGGCAATGGAGACGTCTACAGTGCGGCAGCGCGCGCCTTGGCCGCGGCCATGGTGCGTCGCGGGCTTCGGCTCGTCTATGGCGGTGGCAGCATCGGGCTGATGGGAGTCCTGGGCGATGCCGTGCTAGCGGCAGGCGGCCACGTCATTGGCGTCACGCCCCGTCGGCTGCTCGAGCGGGAACTCGTCCACACGGGGCTCACCGAGCTGCATATCGTGGAGACCATGAACGAGCGCAAGGCGCTGATGGCGCAGCTCTCTGACGCCTTCATCGCGCTCCCGGGGGGAATGGGCACGCTCGACGAACTGTTCGAGATGCTGACCTGGACCCAGCTTGGTTTCCATCGCAAGCCGTGCGGCGTGCTCGATGCCGGGAATTATTTCGATCGGCTCATGGCGTTCCTCGATCACGCGGTGGCGGAGCGGTTCGTGATGCCCGAACATCGTTCGATGCTGATAGCCGAAGTCGATTCCGACAGGCTGCTGGAGCGGCTCGCCAACGAGCCGCCTCCCGCAGCCAGCAAGTGGGTCAGTCACGGTTCACGGTAATCGGATGGGGTCGGTCATGTCCGGCGGGGCGGGCGACAGCGAATCTCCGGCCATTGCCGGACTTACGGCGGCCGAAGCTGCGGCCCGGCTCTCAGCCGAGGGCTACAACGACCTGCCGGTGAGCCGCCGCCGCGGCGTGGCGGCGATCGCGCTCGATGTAGTGCGCGAACCGATCTTCGCCTTGCTGGTGGGGGCAAGCCTCATCTACTTCATGCTCGGAGATCTGAAAGGCGCTCTGGTGCTGATCGTCTCGGTGCTCGTGATGATTGCGATCACGATCTACCAGGAGCGCAAGACCGAGCGTGCTTTGGAGGCGCTGCGTGACCTCTCCAGCCCGCGTGCGCGGGTGGTGCGCGATGGGCGCATGCAGCGGGTTGCCGGGCGGGAGGTCGTGCGTGGCGACATCCTGATCTTGGAAGAGGGCGACCGCGTGCCAGCGGATGCAATCTTACTCGATTGCCACGATCTGAGGGCCGATGAGTCGTTACTGACTGGCGAGTCGGTGCCCGTGGGCAAATCGGCCGGCAAGGAAAGCGACGTCATCGGGCGTCCGGGCGGCGACAATCTTCCATTCGTCTACTCGGGGACCATGCTGGTCCAAGGGCAGGGAATCGCGAAGGCCGTCGCGACAGGCATGGCTACCGAGATGGGGAAAATCGGCAAGAGGCTGCAGAGCATCGAGGGAGAGCCCACGCCGATGCAGCGCGAGATTCGGTCGGTCACGCGATACCTGACCGTGTTCGGCCTTGCCCTGGCGGCAGTGGTCGCGGTCGCGTACGGGTTGGTGCGCGCCTCATGGCTGGACGGGATGCTCGCGGGCATTACGCTGGCGATCGCCATCATCCCGGAGGAGTTCCTCGTGGTAGTGGTGGTGTTTCTCGCGCTTGGGGCGTGGCGCATATCGAGGAGCCGTGTGCTGACGCGCCGCGTTCCCGTCATTGAAGCGCTCGGCGCAGCAACCGTGCTGTGCGTGGACAAGACCGGCACGCTGACCCTCAATCGCATGATGGTGAGGAAGCTCGCCGCCGGCGGGAACCTGCACGACGTCAGGGCCGTCGAGGACGATCTGCCCAGGGCGTTTCATGACGTACTCGAACACGCTGTCCTGGCGAGCGAGATAAATCCGCTGGACCCAATGGACCGTGCGCTCACGGAGCTGGGCGACTTTCATCTGGACGAGCGCCGCGCGCGGCACGCGCGTTGGGCGCTCGTGAAGGAGTATCCGCTCTCACCGGAGGTTCCCGCCCATACCCACGCCTGGCGGACTGGGGCTGGAAATGACCACGTTGTGGCGGTGAAAGGCGCTCCGGAAATGGTGGCTCAGCTCTGCAAGCTCGACGCCGCCGCCTGGGAACGCGAGCGCGTGCTGGTCGAGCAGATGGCGCGCGACGGGCTGCGCGTGCTCGGGGTCGCCCGCGTACGCTTTTCGGGCAACGAGTGGCCGCAGCAGCCGTCCGAGTTCGAGCTGGAGTGGTTAGGGCTGGTAGGTTTGGCGGACCCGATTCGCCCGACAGTGCGGGCGGCTCTGGGGGACTGCTACCGCGCTGGTATTCGGGTCATCATGATCACCGGCGATTACCCGGTCACCGCGCAGGCAATCGCGCGCGAAATAGGCCTCGCGCCGGCGAATGTCGTGATGACCGGAAACGAGCTCTCGGACATGAGCGACGACGAGCTTCGGCGGCGCGTCCGGAGCGTAAATATCTTCGCGCGCGTCATGCCTGAGCAGAAGCTGCGCCTGGTCGATGCGCTCAAGGACAATGGCGAAATCGTTGCGATGACGGGAGACGGGGTCAACGATGCGCCGGCCCTGAAGAGTGCGCATATCGGTATCGCAATGGGCGGCCGCGGCTCGGACGTGGCCCGCGAGGCCGCCGCGCTCGTGCTGCTCGACGACGACTTCGACTCCATCGTGAAAACCGTGCGGCTGGGGCGCCGCATCTACCGGAACGCCTGCAACGCGCTGTCCTATCTTCTGGCGGTGCACGTGCCGATCTGGGGCATGGCCGTGGTAGCGCTGGTGTTCGGGTGGCCGATGGCCTTTTTTCCGGTGCACATCGTGTTCTTCGAGTTCGTGATCGACCCGACCTGTTCCATTGCCTTCGAGGCCGAGGCGGCGGACGAGGAAGTCATGTCCCGGCCACCGCGCCGCACGGACGAACTGATTTTCAGCCGGCGCAGAGTCACGGTCGCATTGACGCAGGGGGTGATAATGCTGCTCGTCGCAGCGCTTGTTTATGGTGTCGCGCTGGATCGCGGCAGCGGCGAGTCGACCGCCCGGGCGATGGCGTTCACCACTATCGTTCTCGGCAATATCGGTTTGATACTGGGCAACCGTTCCGGCACGCGTTCAATTCTGGCGATGCTGCGGTTTCCGAACCCGGCGCTGTGGTGGGTCATCAGCGGCGCATTGGCAGGCATGGCGGCAGCCTTGTATCTGCCGCAGATGCGCGAGTTGTTCAGTTTTGCGCCCTTGCCGATTACCGACCTGATGCTGTGCGTAGGGGCGGCGGTAGCCGGACTGCTCTGGTTCGAGTTTTACAAATTCCTGCAGGCTCAGCGCATGTCGGTGTGATGTCTGTCACAGGTGCCACGCGAGTTTTCTTTCTTCGCGACGCGCCGTCTGGCGCAGCATCCGGATTTCCCTTAATATTCCAACGACCTAGAATGCCCCAAAGGGCTCACGATCACGGGGAGCTGCACCATGACCCACGCAGTCGACAGGGCGTACAACATTGAGGATCTGCGCGAGATTGCGCGCCGAAGGCTGCCCAAAGGGTTGTTCGAGTTCGTCGACCGGGGAACGGAGGACGAGGTGTCGCTGCGAAATAACCGGGCCGTATTCGAGCGCATTCGTTTTCACCCGCGCACGCTGGTCGATGTATCCGGTCGCAGCCAGGAAATCACCCTGTTCGGCCAGAAGCAGAAGATGCCGGTCATTATCGCGCCGACCGGCACGGCCGGACTCATGTGGCATCACGGCGAGATTCATCTCGCGCGCGCGGCAGCGGATGCCGGCGTGCCCTTCACGCTGGCGACCGGCTCGACGACCTCCATGGAAAAGGTGGCCGAGTCCGTGTCAGGCATACCGCTCTGGTTCCAGCTCTACATGTGGCCGGACCGCAAGCTCTCGCACCAGCTGGTTGAGCGCGCGCGTGCCGCCGGCTTCAAGGCGCTTGTCGTGACCGTCGATGGGGTCGCCTCGGGCAACCGGGAGTACAACCTGCGTAACGGATTCACGATTCCCTTCAGTTTCACGCGCCGCAATATCACCGATGTTTTGATGCACCCGCGCTGGTTGGCCGGGGTGTTGGCCAAATACGTGCTGACGACCGGTATGCCGCGTTACGAGAACTATCCGAGCGAGATCAAGCATCGCGTCACCGCGCGGCCCATGGGCCGCTCTCAGATGCGCAATGACTCGCTCAACTGGGACGACCTGCGCGACCTGCGCCGGATGTGGCCGAACATTCTCATCGTAAAGGGGGTCCTCCACCCGCAGGACGCCATGCTGGCGGCGGACTGCGGTGCCGATGGCGTGGTGGTGTCAAACCATGGCGGACGCAATCTCGACGGGATTCTGTCGCCGATTGAGGTGCTTCCGGAGATCGTCGATGCGGTCGGCAAGCGTTTGACGGTGCTGGTCGACAGCGGTTTCCGGCGCGGGTCGGATGTGGTCAAGGCGCTTGCCATGGGCGCGAACGCGGTGCAGATCGGGCGTCCCACGCTCTACGGGGTTGCCTCGGGCGGGGAAACGGGCGCACGGCGGGCGCTCACGATTTTTCGCGAGGAAATCGACCGCGTAATGGCGCTCATTGGCGCCCGCAGCATTGCCGATCTCAACCCGGAGATTCTGCGTGCGCCGGACTTTGCGCTGCGCGTGGCAGATCCCGCGCGGCGGGGCTTGCGCTTGCTGGATACCGCGAAGGCGGTGGAGCGCTAGCTTTTGATCTATTACCTGGTCGCGCTGGTACCGTTCGCGCTCCTCGGCTACGTCCTGTGGGCGTACCACCGCAAGGCAGCCGAGAAGGAGGCCGTAAGACAGGAGCGTCTGGCGCTTTTGATGGCCGAGAGCCAGCGCAATGCAGTCGCCGGGGAGGGGGAGTCGGAGCCGGGAGCGGCGCCAGCGAAAAAGCTCGAGCCGGTGCGCCAGGGACCTTCATGGGCGCCGCGCGACCGTTTTCTCTCGCAAGCCGAGGCCGTTGTCTACTACCTGCTAAAGAGCGCGCTGCGCCGTGACCACGAGATATACGTACACGTTGCCCTGGCGGCGGTGGTCACGGCGGGCGGGACGGTCCTGGGTTTCGAGCGCGAACAACGGCTGCGGCGGCTGGCTCAGCACGAGTTGGATTTTGTTATTTGTGACAAAGACTTGCGTGTGGTCGCGGCGATCGAATTGAATCAGGAGAATGCAGCACCCGAGCGCGAACTGAAGGCGGAGTGCCTGAAGAGCGCCGGTATCCGCCTCATTGAACTCGACCCCAGGGCGCTGCCACGACGCGATGAAATACGCGCCCTCTTTCGCCGCTGAGGCGGCTCGTCCGGGATGATCCGGCAGTGCGGTGCAGGCTGGCTGCGACGGTGTCGCCGCAAAGGGCGGGAGTTGCCAACGCTACGGAATACCGGTATCGTTCGCGCCGCAGTCGATTCAATCGGTGTTTTGTTGATCCGTAGACTCTGCGCTGTATGGCGGGGTGCCTTCAGTTCTCAACCACTTCCTTTGATTCGTTTGCAGGCCGCGAGCACACGCTCGTGATTAGTACGTTTTTTTTGGAGAGCACATGGCAACAGGAATCGTGAAGTGGTTCAACGAAGCGAAGGGTTTCGGGTTCATCACACCGGATGACGGCAGCGAGGACGTTTTTGCCCATTTTTCGGAAATTCAGGGCAACGGCTACAAATCGCTCAAGGAGCGGCAGCGCGTCGAATTCGAGGTGGCGCGCGGCCCGAAAGGCATGAAGGCGGCTGCCATCAAGCCGCTGTAAGCGCAGCCCGTTGCAAACAAAAAGGGGCTCCAAGAGCCCCTTTTTTGCGCCAGAGACCGATCCGAGCGCGGTTTTTTCCTTACTTTTTCTTCGTCTCCTTGACGCTTTCAGCGCCCTTGGTGCTGATGGCGGCCTGGGCGGCCTTGATCAAACTGGCGTCGACCTCGAAGATTTCACGGTTGACCGCCTCTACCTCTTCGCCCGTCGCCGGGTTGATGATTGCCTTGCGCTTGGCCGCGTCCGCCAGGAATGCAGGGTCCTTGATCATTTTCTTGAATGCCGCGCGCAGCGCCTTCACGACATCGTCCGGAACGCCTGGCTTGGCCATCAGCGAGCGACCAATTGGTGCGCCGGAAGAAACGAAGCGAAGTACTTTTTTGGCTTGCGGGTCGTCGACAATTTCGTGCAGCAGCGGCACGTTCGGGAGATCGGGGTCACGCTGCAAACCGGCCTGCAGCACGATCTTGAGGTTGCCGGATTTCAACTCGGCTCCGTCCCCGGATTTGAATGACGCCCAGTTCTTTGAAACCAGGTCTGCCTCGCCGCGCAAAACGGCCAACGTGGCCCTTTTCGAGCCTTTATAGCCGCAGATCAGTCTGAGTTTCATTCCGGCCACGTTCTTCAGCATTGCCGGCATCTGCGCGCTACGCGAGGACTTGCCGGTACAGGCGGCAATGAGCTGCGTTTTACGCATGCCCTCGATTGTGGTTGCGGGCGCGCCTTTGCGGACGGCGAAAGCCGCGTTGGCGGGCGCGAATCGTCCGATGTACTGGATCTTGGCCGCATCCCATTTGGCGCGTTTGGGCGTGAGCAACTGGATATGCGCCAGGGTGTCGGGCAACAGCGCGATGGTCAGCCCGTCCGCGGCGACATTATTCATGTAGTTGGCTGCTGCTTTACGTCCGCCGCCGCCTGGCATGTGTTGAACGATCACGTTCGGATTTCCCGGAATATATTGACCGATATGCGCAGCGGCCAGCTGGCCGTAAAGATCGTAAGACCCGCCAGGCGGGTGACCGAGCAGGATCGTCAGATCTCTGCCTTTATACAGTTCCTCCACCGTACCGGCTGCCGCGGGCGAAAAAGCCGAGATCACCCCCAGCGCGGTAGCGGCGGCGAACATCATCAGTTTGCTCAATACTGGAGAGAATTTCATTGGACGTCCTCCTCATTTATCTGCAATTTTCTGTTTGAATACATCTTGCAATATAGCGCCAGCTCTTTGAGTATAAGGCGTTCACCCCGCGGTTCCGATAGGCGATTGAATGTTCTGGCCCGCCGCCTGGAACCGGAGCGGGAATAGGACTTTTCTTTATTAAAACAATATCAACGAACCTGGTGCGGCTGCAAGACGTTTGTGGTGAACGCCCGGTTGGAGGAAATCCGTAGATGGTGTGGGATGCCGCAATTACCGCTTTGGGTGTGCTGAGCGACCCAACCCGGCTGATGTTCGTCGTTCTGGGAACATTCCTCGGCCTGATTATTGGTGTGATTCCAGGCATCGGCGGCCTCGTGGGCTTGGCCCTGTTGCTGCCTTTCACGTTCTCGATGGACCCCTATACTGCGCTGGCTTTCCTGGTCGGCGTGCAGTCGGTTACCACCACCTCGGATACGATTCCCGCGGTTCTATTTGGCGTGCCCGGTACGGTCGGCTCGGCGGCGACCATTCTTGATGGCCATCCAATGGCCCGTCGTGGAGAAGCCAGCCGCGCCTACGGCGCGGCCTTCACCGCTTCGGTCTGCGGCGGACTGTTCGGCGCATTCGTTCTGGCGCTATCGATTCCGATCCTGAGGCCATTTATTCTGGCCGTGGGCACCCCGGAGCTGTTGTCGATTTGTCTTCTTGGCTTGACGCTTGTCGTCTCACTTTCCCGCGGTGCCATGGCAAAAGGAATGGTCGCGGCGGCCGTTGGGCTCTTGTTGTCGACGGTTGGCGATGAACCGCAGACCGGCCAATTGCGCTGGTCATTCGATCTGGCTTACCTATGGGATGGGCTGCCGCTCGTGCCTCTGGCGCTCGGACTGTTCGCGGTTCCTGAAATCATTGATCTGGGCGCATCGCGCGGCTCGATAGCCGGAGACAAGGTCAAGGATGAGCGGTGGCAGCAACTCCAGGGCGTGCGCGATGTATTCAAGAACTGGTGGCTGGTGATCCGCTGTTCTTCCATTGGGACATTATTGGGGGCGATTCCCGGTGTGGGCGCCTCGGTGATTGACTGGGTCGCCTATGGCTACGCCGCGCGTTCCGTGAAGGACGCATCCAAGACGTTCGGTAAAGGAGACGTCCGGGGCGTCATTGCGTCGGAGAGCTCGAACAATGCAAAGGAGGGGGGAGCGTTGGTGCCTACAGTGGCCTTTGGCGTCCCAGGTTCGGCCTCCATGGCCCTGCTGCTCGGCGCATTCTTGATTCACGGTATCGCGCCCGGCCCCAACATGCTGGACGAGCACCTTGATGTCACGTTTACCCTCATCTGGACCGTGGCGATTGCGAATATTCTCGGTGCGGGCGCCTGTTTTCTGTTTGCGGGTCAATTCGCACGGGTCGCGACCGTCCGTGCTGGGATTCTGGTGCCCCTGGTATTCGGCATCATGCTCGTGGGGGCGTTTCAGGGCGCGCGGGATTACGGGGACCTGGTGGTGCTGGTGCTTTCCGGGGCGCTTGGCTGGATCATGAAGACCCGGGGATGGCCGAGGCCGCCTCTTGTCCTGGCGTTCGTGCTCGGCGGGTTGGTTGAAAATTATCTATTCATCTCGCACCTTCGCTACGGACTTGAGTGGATGTTAAGGCCGGTGCCAATGATCATGATCGCGATCATTGCATTCATGCTGGTCCGGCCACTGGTTTCGTATGTGCGGGGCGGCCGGCGACCCGACACCAAGATCCTGCACTCCGAAGAGGTGAGCGCTCAGCCGCTGAATCCGACCGAAATCATGATGTGGGCTGGCACCGCGGCCTTGTTTGTCTACGTGTTGGTCAGCAGCGCAGAGTGGGAACCGGCGGCGCGTCTGATGCCCAGGGCCCTTGCTGTGGTTGGGCTGATCGCGATTGCCGGTTACTTCGTGTGGTGCTGGTTCAGCGGCGGCTTTGCGGCAAAATCAAAGGAAAGGGTGCCGTGGGCCGGGGCGATGGGGCAGGGTCTCTGGCTGGTGGGGCTCGTGTTTGCGGTGGGCGTGATTGGCATGCTGCCTGCCATGGGCCTTTTCGTCATGGCCTACATGCGATTCGAGGGAAAAAGCCGGTGGTCGAACATCATGCTGATCGTGACCCCGTATTGGCTCGCGGCCTTTTTCCTGTTTCACGAGTTGCTGCATCTGCCTTGGCCGCAGTCTTTGCTGGGTGATTGGTTCCCGGCCCTTCGCGCGAATCTGGGCGGGCTTGTATAAACATAGCTTTAGTGAAACGACAACCTTGGCAGGTTAAGGCCTGATCGCCTTGTTGGCCTCGAATCTAGCCTAGTCGGGGCCCATCTCCCGACTGTTTCATGTCCCTCGGTTTCGTGAAATACGGGTTGCGAATAGCCTTGATTTAATTTCAGAGGCGCATTCCCCTCCCAGCTAAGACCGGACGTTTCTCCCATTAAAAATTGAGTCAGAATGTGCTAAACATTTAGCACGATGCCTTTCCGGATTTTCTCGTAAAGGCCAATGTGGCCACGCAGAGATATAGCTGAGTGGATTCAAGTGCATACCTGCATGAACCCGGTCATTATTTATTGTTAAGAGATGCGGCGTCTCTACGACCACGGCTGGGCGGCAGGGACCGGTATCTTCGGCCGATCTGGTTATGGGAAAGAGAGCGCCCTCAGCCTGGGTCGTGCTGCGCCAAAGGACGGCACGCTCGGGAAACTCGAAACTTCGCGACCCGCTTAGAAGAGATCCGGCCTAACCGTAATCTTGTGGGTCCGCTTCGAGTCAAAAACAGCCATCCGCTACCGGGCCTTCAACTGCCGCTTGAGCACGCCTCGATAGAGCGTATTCATTGCATGGCGGATCCGAGGTTCAACCATGGATAGCAACAATTGTAAGTTCTGTGGTCATAGCAATCCGGCGGAATCAGAGGTCTGTAGCGAATGCGGTTCAGCTTGCGATCTGGTATGCCGGTTTTGCCAGCACAGCAATCCGGCGAGCTCGAATTTTTGCAACAAATGTGGCGGACAGTTGAACCTTCTGCCGTGCCCAAGCTGCGGGGCGGTAATCGATAAAGCGGCGAAATCCTGTTACCAGTGCCACAGTGATCCGTGCGGTAGCAGTTCCGACGCCGAGGAGCGCGGGCCTCCGCGGCGTGAGGGCTCTCGCCGGATAGATGGCGCGGCTATGCTGGCCGCGATTGAACAGTTCTACGAACAGGAGCAGCAGCAGGAGCGCGGGACGGACCCCATCGCCCCTCCGTTGTCCACCGCCGACGTTGACAGGGCAGAGCCCTTAGAAGCTCCGTCGTTCACCGCCGACATTGACAGGCTGGACTCCCTCGAGGCTCCGTCATTCACCGCCGACGTTGACAGAGCGGACCGCGCCGAACCAGCGTCGGCTACTGCCGAACCTGACAAGGCGTTGCCTCGCAGGCGCGCTCAGGCGATCCTTGGCGCGGCGGTTCTTGCAGCGGTTGCCGCGCTGGTTTACTACAGCTACCACCAAGGTTCTCTCGGTGATGCGCCTGCACCTTTGGCCGCAACGAGCGAACAGCGCGGTCATGAGGTTCCTGGTGGCGCTGGCGTCATCCGCCAAGATTTGGCGGCACTCAAAACGATCCCGGCTCAGGACACTCAGCATGCGGCCATTGCGAAAAAGGCAAAACCTGTCCCGGGCAAGACCGCTGCTGCCTTAGCGAGTCTGGTCGCTGAAACGCCCGAGCCCGCGACCGCGCCTGAACGTGCATCTGCAGCCGCTGCCGAAAAGGAAAAACCTGTCCCGACCGGTTCCGCAACTGCATCGGCGAGTTTGGTGCCTGAAACACCCGAGCGTGCAGCGGCGCCTGCGCCCGAGCCCCTAGTTGCCGCCAATGCGGAAAAAGCAAAACCTGCCCCGGCCAGTGCCGCGACTGCTTCAGCAAGTCTGGCGGCGGAAATGCCGGACCCCGCAACCGCATCTGCGCCCGAGCCCGTAGTTGCCGCCACCGCGCAGAAAGCAAAACCTGCCCCGGCCAGCGCCGCGACTGCTTCAGCAAGTCTGGCGGCGGAAATGCCGGACCCCGCAACCGCATCTGCGCCCGAGTCCGTAGTCGCCGCCACCGCGGAAAATGCAAAACCTGCCCCGGCCAGCGCCGCGACTGCTTCAGCAAGTCTGGCGGCGGAAATGCCGGACCCCGCAACCGCACCTGCGCGTGCCGTCGCTGCGGACAAGGTAAAACCTGCCCCGGCCAGGACCGCGTTGGATTCAGCGAGTCTGGCAGCGGATACACCAGCACCAGCACCAGCGACGGCACCTGCGCGTGCGGCCGCTGCGGACAAGGTGAAACCTGCCCCGGTTAAGTCCACGATTGCTTCAGCGAGTTTGGCGGCGGATACACCTGCACCAGCGACCGCACCTGCAGCCGCTGTGGACAAGGTGAAACCTGTCCCCGCTAAGTCCACGATTGCTTCAGCGAGTCTGGCGCCGGAAACGCTCAAGCCTGTGCCGGCCTTGGCCGCAGGAGCGGACGGCATGGCGGCCTCTGAAGGCACCATCGACGGCCGAGCGCGGGCATGCCGAGGGTCATATTACGCGGCGATTTGGACAAATTGTGTCGGAGAAATAACGTTCCCCGACGGCAGGCAATACTTTGGCGAGTTCAGGGACGGCGTGTACCACGGGCAAGGCACCGCAACGTTGCCCGATGGTGAAAAATATGTCGGCCAACTGAAGAACGGCAAGCGCGATGGGCAAGGCACCGCGACGTACCCCGACGGGCGAGAATACGTCGGCAACTGGACCGACGACAAAGCCAACGGGCAGGGCACCGCTACCTATCCCGATGGCCGAAAATACGTCGGCGAGTTCAAGGACGGTAAGCGCAATGGGCGGGGCACCGTGACTTATCCCGATGGCCGACAATACGTCGGCCAGTGGAGACGCGACGACTACGACGGGCAAGGCACCGCGATCTACCCCGATGGCTTCAAGTATGTCGGCGAGTTCAGAAATGGCCAGTTTCACGGCCAAGGCACTGCGATCTACCCCGACGGCTTCAAGTATGTCGGCGAGTTCAGAAATGGCCGGTATCACGGGCAGGGCGCGGTCACGTTGCCCGATAATTCCAGGTACGTCGGCGAGTTCAGGAATGGCCACTACCATGGGCAGGGCACTGTCACGTACCCCGATGGCTTCAAGTACGTTGGCGAGTGGAAGACCGACAAAGCCAATGGGCAAGGCACAGCGATCTACCCTGATGGCCGAAAATACGTTGGCCAATGGAAGGACGACAAACCCAACGGGCAAGGTATCGAATACGGCCACGATGGATCAGTCCTGCGATCGGGACTTTGGGAAAACGGGAAATTCGTCGGGAAGGGATAGGTGCCGAACGCGGCATCCGCATTGCGTGAGCGTGTAAGTTGAAACCACCGCAGACCAACGCGACGT
>Ga0209536_100010871_pt1 | contig 13376 bp, 9 predicted proteins | sample DeeMarSeWOR28_12_FD_187461 | JGI IMG/M metagenome (GOLD analysis project Ga0209536, IMG submission 187461) | Marine sediment microbial communities from White Oak River estuary, North Carolina - WOR-2-8_12 (SPAdes) (version 2) | ecosystem: Environmental > Aquatic > Marine > Intertidal zone >...
TCGACGCAGAACCTGGATTTGAAAATGATATTGGTGTAACAGGAACTATGAGTGTTGACTCTTATACACAATATAATCAAGGTGGTATTGGAGTATCAATTACTAATGGTGCTTATGCACAATTGGTTTCCATCTTTACAATTTGTGATGACGTTGCAATTTTTACCGGACAGGGTGGACAATGCGACCTCACAAACTCTAATGCTTCGTTTGGAAGATTGGGATTATTCTCAGATGGTGTCGGAGACTTTAATACAAAGTCAATTTATCATACAACTGGTTTTATTGCAGAAGAAGCAGAGATTGAACAGGATACTGTAATTATTGCTGGTGTTGGTACTTACAGACCTTATGATGGTCAGGCATTGTACTTTGGTGAACTTTTTAAACGAGTTGACCGACTTGAGGTTGTTAATGGGGGAAGTGGATATAGCGCATTAGTTCCGCCGAGAGTAATTGTAGAAGATCCACCAGCAGATGCATTTGGTATTACTGCTGAAGGTAGTGTCAATGTTGATCCTAATACTGGTGCAATCACTTCTATCGATGTTATTAGTGATGGTAGTCAGTATAGAGGTGTTCCTGTTGTTACAATTGATCCTCCTCCGGGTGGAGGAACACAAGCTGTTGCACAAGCAATAATGGCACCAATTTATTATTATATCGAAAGTGCAACTCTCCCATATAATAATGGAATTACTGGAATATCAACTGTTGTTTTAACGCAGTTATTAAATAATACTTTAGAAAGAGACACACCAGTATACTTCAATAGAGTTAGTCTCCAGATTACATCATCCCACTCATTTGAATGGGTTGGTGCTGGAAACAATATAAATACAGCAAAACCGGCATTAGGTGGAGTTGTAATTCAAGAAAATGAAGTTGTTCAAAAGAATGGTGGAATTGTAGTTTATACAAGTACAGACCAGGCGGGTAACTTCAAAATTGGAGATGACTTAACAATTAATCAAGTGACAGGAACTATTACAGGTAGAGCATTTAGTCAAAGTTTATTACAAACAGTAACACCACTCATTATCGCATTAGGTAGGTAAGAACAAATGGCAGCAATTGCACTTAATAAATTTAGAACAATTAGAACTAGGATCACAACTAATAATGTTGGGGTTTATACCTGCCCAATTGGTGTTGCCAGCATTGTAATTAACTGGCAAATTACAAATGTTTCTACAGGAGACAGTATTGGAGTTGGTACTGTAACTGCAATACACGCAAGAGATCCAGATCCAGTAACTGGCATTGTAAGTTTTAAATTAGCAAATAATGTCCCAATACCTCAAAATGATGGATATAATATTGTTGGCGATGGGAGACTTGCATTAGAAACAAGTGATATTCTTTACATATCTGCTTCTGAAGATTGGAAGCTTGAAGGAATTTTAAGCGTACTAGAAACTGCTAAACAGTAAAATAAATGACACGCAATAGATACAACTCGGGAAGAGCTGCTAGAAGAGATGCTTCTGGAATTACAAGTGATAGATACGACTGGATTGGATTGGACCAAGTTGAACCGCATCTTGGCGATCCTCAAGTTGGTATTGCGTCTACAGGTAATAATCCCCCAGGTTTAGGTCTTCCAAATACAACATTTGTTTTAGTAGCTAGACCTGGAGAATCTAGAAGATATTGGATTAATCCATTTGATTTGGATACAGATGGTATCCAAGGTATGCAAGGAAATCAGGGAACTCAAGGCATTCAGGGAGCGCAGGGAACCCAAGGTCGTCAAGGCATTCAAGGTGCTTTGAGTAATTTTCAAGGATCACAAGGCACTCAAGGAATCCAAGGGAACCAAGGTCTTCAAGCAACACAAGGAAATCAAGGTCTTCAAGGTACACTAAGTAATTTTCAAGGATCTCAAGGAACCGCTAGTGGACAAGGATCTCAAGGTGTCCAAGGTCTTCAAGGTAACCAAGGTCTTCAAGGTAACCAAGGAAGACAAGGTGCTCAAGGTACCCAAGGAAGACAAGGACCTCAAGGTCTTCAAGGAAATCAAGGTACGAGTAATCAAGGATTCCAAGGAATTCAAGGTCCATTAAGTAATTTCCAAGGTGGTCAAGGTGGTCAAGGCGTTCAAGGAAATCAAGGTAATCAAGGTTTAAGTAACCAAGGATTCCAAGGAATTAGGGGTGCATTTGATGCTCAAGGTGTCCAAGGAACTCAAGGTCTCCAAGGTAATCAAGGTGCTTTAAGTAATTTTCAGGGTCTTCAAGGTAAACAAGGTATTCAAGGTCAACAAGGTTATCAAGGAATTCAAGGATTACAAGGTGTTCAAGGATTACAAGGTGTTCAAGGACCACCAGGTAATGCCCAAGGTAATCAAGGTGTTCAGGGATTACAAGGTGCTTTAAGTAACTTCCAGGGAACGCAAGGATTGCAAGGTAACCAAGGTGTTGCCGGTAATGCTCAGGGTGTCCAAGGAAACCAAGGTTCACAGGGAATTCAAGGTGTCCAAGGCGGACAAGGATTACAAGGTCTCCAAGGCGGACAAGGTGTTCAAGGTAATCAAGGAAATCAAGGACCATTAAGTAACTTCCAAGGTCTCCAAGGTCTCCAAGGATTTTCCGGAAAAGCACAAGGTACACAAGGTCTCCAAGGTGTCCAAGGATCTCAAGGATTCCAGGGTGTCCAAGGTAATCAAGGAAACCAGGGTGGTCAGGGGTTACAAGGTAATCAAGGGAACCAAGGTGTCCAAGGATCTCAAGGATTCCAGGGTGTCCAAGGAAACCAAGCTGCCCAAGGATTACAAGGAAATCAGGGTCTAATTGGAACTTCTATTATTCTCATCGGAACTGATACAAATGTTGTATCTAATGCCGGAAGTTCAGATCCTGCAGTTATTTCCGCATATTTGAATAGTATACCCGCATTTGCAGGTGCTCAACCCGGTAATGGAGTTATTGATCAAGCAACCAATGAAGTCTATGTATTACAGGGTAATGGAATTGATTGGGTAAATGTAGGTGATATTTCTGTCCAAGGTCTCCAAGGCGCACAAGGAAATCAAGGTGTCCAAGGCGGACAAGGATTACAAGGTAATCAAGGAAACCAAGGAAACCAGGGACTTCAAGGTAACCAGGGCAATCAAGGTAATCAAGGTGTTCAAGGTAACCAGGGTGTCCAAGGTGTCGCAGCTGCTAAACAGTTAGGTGGTACATTTAAGTTTGATAGTAATACAAATACGACTACTAATCCTACTGGAGGAACAAATGGTGGTCTTGGTTACTTTAAATTTAATAATGGAACTCTTTCAAATGCTACTGAACTTGCTATAGATGAATCTGATATTGAAAGTAAATCAATTGAGGGTATTTTAAATGCCATAGAAGCAGTTAACAACCCACAGAAAGCAATTGTTACTTTCTCTAAAGCAGGAGATACATCAACATTTAAATCATACTTCATCAATACATTAACACAAAATGCCGCAGGATTTAGAAGATACGCTATATCACAAATAGCTGGTGGTGCTACATCATTTACCGATGAAGACACATTCTTCGTTGTGTTCTCACTTGTTGGTGCTCAGGGAACGCAAGGATTACAAGGTCTCCAAGGCAATCAGGGTGTTCAAGGCAACCAAGGTCTCCAAGGTGTCCAAGGTGGCAACTCCGAGACTTCTCTGATTGTTGCATTGAGTGATGAGTTTACAAATGTAGGTGTGGGAACAAGTGTTGTAACATTTAGAGCACCATTTGCATTTAAGATTGTGGAACCACCTTCTATTTCTGTTTCTAATAAGGGATTTATTGGTGTTACTGAAGTCGATGTTCTTTACAATGCAAGACGCGCCAATCCTGCAGTTGCTGCCGGATGGACTAGTTTGTATAATAGTGCAAGTGGAGGTCAAGTAGGTGGTGCAAACATTGCTGTTGGTGGATATAGTAGCGAAGATGATTCAAGTTTCGCATATACAACTGCAGACAATAGTGCAACTGATCCAAATCCAGATCTAATTATTAATAGAAACGATAAGATTAGATTTGATGTTGTTGGCGTTTCCACAGGATCAAAAGGATTAAAAGCAATAATTTATTATTCTAAGTTTAAAGGAGGTTGATATATGGATCAAGGTGGTATTGGTTTTCTCGTAGATCCTTATCAGTTTCCTATTATTGGTGAAGTAAGTTTTGCTTGTTCTTCAACTGAATACTTGTGGCAAGTTCCTCCCGGTATTACTAGCATCACCGCAGTTTGTGTTGGCGGTGGAGGTGGTGGACATGCCGGAAATAACCAAAAAAATGGTGCAGGTGGTGGCGGTGGTGGTCTTCGTTGGATAAATGGATTGCAAGTTGTTCCTGGTGAGATTTTAAGAGTAAAAGCAGGTCTTGGTGGAACTGGAGCACCTACATCAGTTCTTGCTGCTGGAATAAGACCAGATCCTGCAGATGGTATCGCAGATAATAATTCAAATCGTATAACTTGGGGTCGTCCCGGAAAGGATAGTTATATTGCTTCAGACAATAATGCAAGTGTTCCGGCAAGAGCAGGAATAGGAGGTACTATAATTGTTCTCGCTCAAGGTGGTGGTCAAGATAACTATGTTACCGATAATATAAGAACAATACCAACTGGATATACTGGTGCAGGAAATCAAGTATCTGAGTATGATGCTAGTAATGCTGATGCAAATAATACAGTTGCAGTGGGTAAATCTGGAGGACGAGGAAGTGCATTTGGTAGGTTTGATTGGGGAACAATAGGTGGAGGAAATGGTGGAGATGGTGGAATTGGAGAGGGTGTTGGTGGTGGACAAGACGGTGGAGGTGGTGGAGCAGGAGGTTGGTTTGGCGATGGCGGAAAAGGTGGAACTGCATTAAATAGTCCAGATGGAACTCCAACTGATGGTGCCGGTGGTGGCGGCGGTGGTGGTATGTTTGGTGGAGGAGGTGGTGCTGATGCCTCTGGTGGTGGAGGAGGAGTTGGTGTATTTTGGGGAAATGGACCAAATGGTAAATCTGGATATTATTTTTGGAGTGGTTCTCTAGTTAAAGTTGTTCCGGGATCTGAACCCACAAAATCCAATAATGACACTGGTTTTGGCGGTCAAGGTGGTTCTTTTGGGGCAGATGGAAGAGCAACAGGATCCGAAATTATTGATAGAAATGATTATTTCGTTGGTTCTGTTGGTGCTCTTTCAAATACTAACCATGCAAATCAATCTATAGGAAATGGAAGAAGAGGATATAATGGTAATACAGATGATATTACATCTGAACCATTTGTTATACCTAATGGTGGTGATTATGGTGGAGGAGGTGGTGCTGCTCAAACTGCCGGTGGTGATAACGATACTCCAATATCTGGAGATGGAGGTTGTGGTCATGTAAGAATATTATTTGTAGCAAGAAATCCATTTATTATTAGAGAATATGGTGGCGAAAGAACAGTAGGAACTGGTGCTGCTGATGAAACAAGAACAATAGATGGAGAAAGTGTTACTGTAAGATTTAGAGATTTTGATCCAGGATTAAGCATTGCTAATAACTTAGCGGCAGGTTGGCCAGTATGGAATCCCACACCGCAAACTGGAATTTATTATAACTTACTTGTGAATTATGCTTTTAATGTACCATCTATAAATCAAGGATTTTTACCTGCTGCTGTAGGTATTAGTACAATTCAATACATCCCATAATAGATTTGAGTATAAATAGTTCTAAACCTCTAGAACTATGGCAGTCGCTGCTGTAAACATAAGCATAGAAAAAGGTACTGACTTTAGAGCAACCTTTAATATTTTTGGTTCAGACAACGGTGCAGTTGCTCTGAACGATTATGATGCGGTTGCAAAAATAAGAAAGCATCCAACCTCAGTCAAAGTAACATCATTTGATACTACAGTGATTGCAGATTCTAATGAACCTTACGTATCAGTCAGTATGGGCAGAACTGATACTGCAAATTTATCATCTGGAAGAAACTATTTTGATATTTTCTTAGTTGATCAGAACACTGGTAATACACTTAAGGTCGTTGAAGGATCAGCAATCGTTTCCGAAAGTATCTCTGTATGACTGACTATAACGTTAGATTAGGACCTCAGACAGACTTCAAAATCAAAGTAACTACAGGAGGTTTAGGAGTGCCAGCAAGATTTACAGACTTAATAGATTTTGATGGTGAAGAAACTTATGATCAGTATGTGATTATGTATAATGCTGCCACCGGAAAATGGACAGCAAGAAACCCCGATGAAGTTCTTCGTTCTGCGGCAGAACGCGAAACAAGACAACCTGGATTAGTTGGTTATGCAGATGAATTTTTAAACCGCTTAGATATTGATCTTGACGATAGAATCGATGTTGATGCAGGAGGATTTTAAATATGGCAGCACCGGAAATTCAATTTAAAAGAGGTGCCTATGCGAATCTGCCTGGATTGAAGGCAGGTGAACCTGGAATAACAACAGACACTAGAGATTTTTATATTGGTTTTGATGGAACTTTGTTTGGAAATAGATTCTTTGGTTCTGATAGATATTGGAGAAGAGAATCCACAGGATCTGGTGGTGGTATAAATTTATTTGAAAATATCACAAATGGTAGCAATTTTATTGGACTAAGAGCACCAACAAGTGTTCCTACAACTATTAGATATTATCTTCCACCAGCACCAATTAATGATTACATTCTTTCTACCGATGGTGGTGGAAACTTATTTTGGACTAATGAAATAAAAGATCCTATTTTAACTGGTGATATTCAAATTAATGGGGATATTGATTCACAAGGAAATATTTCTATTGGTGATACGTTTGCTAAATTTAATACTGAAGTTTTTGATACCGAGGCAAGAATTTTTAATGTTGGTTTTGGTTCTATCACAAGAACAGACACAACATGGGATTTAGGTGTTCTTTTCAATTATTATAAATCAGGAACAAGATATAGATCTGGTATCTTCTGGGATGATAGCACTGGAAGAATTGGAATCTCTTCAAATGTATCAATTATAAACAATGAATTTGGATCTGGAGATGGAGATCCTATTATAGATACATCTTCCGTAGTATATGCTCCACTTGTAATTAGTCAATTGTGGGTGAGCGATTGTGTAGGAGAATCTGAAGTAATTACTTGTGCAGATTCAGAAAGAACTCTTGAAAATATCTCGATAGATGGCGGTTTTTACTGACTATAAATAAGTTAGAGTTTATATTTTTTTATAATGACTGAAGAAGATTATAAAGCAATGATCGCAATGTACCAACAAAGATCTTTTGATCTTTTTAATGCTAATGTAATGTTGGAGACACAAATTACTCAACTTAGGAAACAAGTAGAAGAACTTCAAAAAAGACTTCTTCAAGATCAAAATAATGGACCTGATGATTTTTGATAAATAATACAAACTCCCTAATGAAAGGGACCTAGGGAACTGCATCTGAAATGGCAAGACCGATAATCCGGATCAAAAGATCTACAACAGCAGGTAATAAACCAACAACAGGACAACTCCAACTTGGTGAGTTAGCTCTGAATACTTCTGATGCGGAGTTGTACGCTCGTAGAGAAAGGGTAGGTTTTAATCCAGATGTTGTTAGGATTGGTGCAGGTGCAACAGTTACTAATGTTCTCTATGTAACTAAAGATGGAGACGATAATAATACTGGTAAAAAACTTGGAGATGCAAAAGCAACTATTAAAGGAGCAGTTGCTGCTGCGGAAGAAGGAACAGTTATTAAAGTTAGTGCAGGTGTTTATGTAGAAGACAATCCTATTGCTCTTCCTGCACAGTCAAGTATCGTTGGAGATAACTTAAGAGAAGTATCAGTACAGTGTGCAAATCCTGGAGATTTGTTCTGGGTATCCAATGGAAACTATGTAACTGAAATGTCATTCATTGGACCTTCCAATCCTGGAGGTGCAATTTTTGCATTTAATCCGGATGTTGTTGGTTATTTTGACCAGTCCCCATATATTCAGAACTGTACAAATTTTATTCCTGGAACTATTGGATTAAAAATTGATGGTCTCAATGCAGTTGGACCATTAAAGTCTATGGTTCTCGACTCATATACTCAGTATAATCCCGGTGGTGTTGGTGCATCGATGACCAACGAGGGTTATGCTCAGTTGGTTTCTCTTTTTACTATTTGTGATGATGTTTCCGTATTTTGCGGATCAGGTGCTGCATGTGATCTCACAAACTCCAACTCATCTTTTGGCGACTTTGCTTTAATCGCAGATGGTGTTGGTCCCAATAAGTTCACTGGAACAATCGTCGAGGCAACAACTTCCACAAATGAAGATACTTTTGTAGTTGATATTTCTACACCAAAATATAATATTACTGATGCAGTTTATGACCATGTTACAGGAATCTTAACTGCATACACAGATGTAGCACATGGTTTTGAAGTTGGTGTTGGTATAACACTTGCAGGACTTGGATTTACTTGCAGTTCTGATGGAGGAGTAACTGAATTGCAATATCCAACAGGAAACTTTGGATATGTATTTGAACCATTTATTGTTGCTCCAGGAAGATATTATGATGCATATAATTCTATTCAAGCAAACAAGAAAGAAATACAAGACAAAGCACTTGCAGCAATCGCATTAAATCATCCTGATTTTTATTTCCCAGGAGATGAGCAGACAACAGATAGATCAAGATATTACGATTCATATCGTCTCATCAAGCAAAATGAAAGAGAAATTGCTGATAAGGCAGTATCAAAACTTCCTGTAGGTTTCCCATTAGATTTTTATTTCCCAGATGAACCTCAAATAAGTGAAAGATCGAGATTTTATGATGGTTCTGGATTGATTCAGAGAAACAGACAAGAGATTGTTGATAAAGCACTTGCATCTATTGCCGTTGGATTCCCATCAGATTTCTACTTTCCAGATGAAACAGAAACAAATGAGCAATCAAGATTTTATGATGGATCTTCATTAATTCAAAGAAACAAGCAAGAAATTATTGACAAATCTCTTGCTGCGATTTCACTTGATCATCCAGATTTCTACTTCCCAGATGATGAGCAAACAAATGCAAGATCAAGATTCTTTGATTCTTATCGTTTGATTCAAAAGAATAAAGATGTAATTGTCTCAACTGCATTTACTGCTGCGGTAAACAATCCAGATTTTTCTGGATTTGATTTTGCTTCGGTAATGGATAAGTGCAAGAGAGATACAGGTCTCTTTATTGATGCAGTATCCACTGATGTATTTACTGGTGGAAATAACTACTCCACAACATTTGCCTTATTCTATTTCGATGCTAATGGAAACCCAACTACAAATGGTGTATTGGGCGAAGAATTAGAATCCGTTTATGTTTTTGAGCAAGCAAGGGAGTTGATGAAGGATGCCATTACTAATACTCTCGTTGGTGCTGTATATACTGATTTAACACTTACTGCTGATCCAGCAACTGGTTCTAATGTAGATCCAGCATCTTGTGCAGATGTTCAAACAAATATTGATACTCTTGTAGGAATTGTAACGGTTTCTATTGGAGCAGGAAACACAACAGATTTACCAACAGGTTCAGAATTAAATTATGGATATTTCAATCAAGCAGGAATAGGAACTACAAGTTCTCCCGGTGGATTCACTTGTGCCAGAGATCTTGGATTTTTTGTTGAAGCAATTGCCACCGATGTATTCACGGGTGGTAACAAATATTCTAGAGAGTTTGTATTACAATACTTTGAAAATGGAACTCCAATTTCTGGTGGTCTTGATACTGAAAGGGATGAATCGGTAACTGCATTTGTTGCTGCTGGTGATTACGCTAAGAAAGCAGTAACAAATCAATTGAATGTTAAAAACTATGGAATCTCCGCTGGACCTGCAGAGTATGGTGGTGGAGGAGGTAACATTCCAGTTCTTGAATCTGGAAATGAGAATGCTTGTATAGATGTCCAACAAAATATCAATAACCTTGTTGGCATCGTAACTGTTTCTATCGGAGCAGGAAATACATCAGACCTCACAAACTACCCAGAAAATCTTGGTATTTCAACCACAAACACATGTGCTAGAGACTTAGGTTACTTAGTTGAAGCAGTAGCAACAGATGTTTTCATTGGTGGTAACAAATATACTAGAGACTTTACCTTACAATACTTTGATGCAGATACTGGTCTTCCAATTGCAGATGGACTTTTAGGTGAAGAAAGTGAGTCTGTGTATGCATTTAATAGTGTTGGATTATATGCAAGAAAAGCAGTTACAAACCAATTAAATATCAAGAATCTTGGACTTTCTCCTGGACCTGCTGATTATCAAGTAGGTGGAAGTGACATTCCTGTTCTTCCTTCAGGTAATGCAAATGCTTGTATTGATGTTCAAAGTAATATTGATACATTAGTTGCAATAACAACTAATGTTATTGGTGTTGGAAATACTACATTCTTATCAACATTTAATGAGAACCTTGGAATCTCTACAACTAATAAGTGCATAAGAGATACAAGGTATTTTGTAGATGCTATTGCAACTGACTTGTTTATTGACGGAACATATTATGCTGCAGAGTTTACTAAACAATATGCAGATAATGTTGGTCTGGGGACAAATGCTCTTGAAGGGGAAGAAGTAGAATCTGTTTATGTCTTCAGACAAGCAGCAGAGTTTGCTAAGAAAGCAATTACAAATCAACTTAATATACAAGATCTTACAATTACTGCAGATCCTTCACCAGAATCTGGAATAAGTAGCAATAAGAATCCAACATCTTGCACAAATGTCAGAGATGCAATTGACACCTTAACTGGTATTGTTACATCAGTAATTATAAGTGGTGACATAAATGATCTACCTTCAGTGATTAATCAAGGTTCATATTCTGCTGGTTCTGATAAGTGCCGTAGAGACATTGGATATTTTATTGATTACATTTCGGAAGATGTTAGAGATTTGAAGGTAAAGGAAACAGTTAATGCACTCAAGTTCTACTTCAATGATGATGGCACATTAGATGACAGCATTGAAACTGAAATTGATGAGACAGTGACTGCATTTGAGGCAGCAGGTGAGTATATGAAACTTGCGATCAATAATCAACTTTATAACAAAAACTTTGATTTGATTATTGATCCAGAAACAGGAAGCAATAATGATGAAAATTCCTGTTCAAATGTTAAGAGTTACATTGATAACATTGTCGGAATTGTTACAACAGCTTTAATCGAAGAAGATTTAAGTGTTGCCGTGGTTTCTTTTGCAAGCACAGTATTTTCTGCACGGGTTGGTCCTGCACCATTTGAACATTATTATACTTCGGGTGGAACAGTTAATTTAAATTCTGTAAGACCTTTTGATGGTCAAGTAGTTTACTTCGGAGAGTTGTATTATGAGATTAAAAATGTAGTCATTGGATCCGGAGGAACAGGATATTCACAAGCACCAAATTTAACATTTGAAAGTCCAGAAGTCCCTTGGGGGATTCCTGGGCAAGCAGTTGCGGAAATAAGTTCAAAGGGTGTAGTGGAAAATATTGAATTAGTATCAAGTGGAAGAGGTTATAGAATCCCACCAAAAGTCACAGTTAGTGCCCCTCAAAGTGGAATAAATACTGCAGTAGTATCTGTAGAACTTACTCCAGTATATTATGCAATTACAAAAGCAACTCCTGTATCTCCAGCAGGAATTACTACAATAACAATAGGTGATAATCTTCCTTATACAGTTGGAGTTGGAACAGCAGTTCCATTCTTTAAGCAAAGTAGAGTTTTAGCATCTGGTCATTCACTTGAATACATTGGAACTGGTCCTGATATTACTAAGGCACTTCCACAAAATGGAGGAGTTCCAATTCCTGAGCAAGAAACTGATTCTCGTAATGGTGGTTTAGTTGTATTTACCAGCACCGACCAAGCAGGTAACTTCAAAATTGGTGATGGAATTATAATCAATCAGAATACCGGAAGTATTACTGGTGATATTTACTCTAAGAGTTTATTCGCAACTTTAACACCATTCATTCTAGCATTAGGAGGAGAATAAAAGAATGGCATTAGCACTAAATGTATTCCAAACGGTTACTACAGTTATAACAGATATAGAACAAGAAGTGTATACAGCTCCAGTTGGATATACAGGTGTTTTTCTTTTAGCACAAGTAACCAATATTGCAAGTGGTTCTGAGGATGTGACAGTTTTACATAGAAGAAATGTAAGCGGAGTTCCTGTTGATACTGAATTGATGAAACAGTTTCCAATATCTGGAAATGATACATTAAATCTTTTTACTGGAAAATTAATTTTAGAAAGTGGAGATAAATTAGTTCTATCTGCAACATTAAACACTGGAAATTTAAAATTTGTCGGAAGCATATTAGAAACCCTTAACTAACAATGGCAAATAAAAAATATCAGTCCAATCGTCAAAGAAAGGTTAACATTGGTATTGTTTCATACACTGAGAATGAAACAGTATTGACGGTTGATGCTGGTAAGGTTGCCATAGGTAATACAAATGAACAATATCAAGAAGTAGATATATCATCTGGTGGTTTATATGTAAGAGATCAAGTTGGAATTGCCACAACAAATACATTAGGAGCAGAATTATTTGTTGATGGAGATGGATTCTTTACTGGTGTTGTAACTGCCAAAACTTTCTTCGCTGGTCCAACAGAAATTACTGGTGGGCAAATTGTTGATGCAGCAGATATTCAAAGACTCAGAGTAGAAACTTTATATGTTGCTGGAGTAACAACATTTGTAGATGGAACTGTAACCATTGGTGTTGGAACTGGGGTAACTACTGGTACACCAAATCAATTATTCCAAGTTTATAGCGGTGCATATATTCAAGGTCCCGTTGGATTGGGAACAACAAATCCATCTGGAGATTCTGAGTTACATGTTGCTGGTGATATTCAGTTAGATGGAACAATATACGATAAAGATGGATTTGGTGGAAATTTAGACGATATTCTTTATTCAAATGGCGACGGAACAGTTGCTTGGAGAACTGCCTTACAAGGAACACAAGGAACACAAGGTTTACAAGGTGCTTTAAGTAACTTCCAAGGAACTCAAGGTCTCCAAGGAAATCAAGGTGTCCAAGGAAATCAAGGAAACCAGGGTGTCCAAGGAAATCAAGGTGTCCAAGGACTACAAGGCAACCAAGGCAACCAGGGAGTTCAAGGACTACAAGGCAACCAAGGAAACCAGGGTGTTCAGGGGTTACAAGGTAATCAAGGAAACCAGGGAGTTCAAGGAAATCAAGGTGTTCAAGGATTACAAGGTAATCAGGGTGTTCAAGGATTACAAGGTAATCAGGGTGTTCAAGGTAATCAAGGGAACCAAGGTGTCCAAGGAAATCAGGGCGTTCAAGGATCTCAAGGTTTTCAAGGTGTTCAAGGTAATCAAGGGAACCAA
>Ga0209536_100010872_pt1 | contig 13374 bp, 15 predicted proteins | sample DeeMarSeWOR28_12_FD_187461 | JGI IMG/M metagenome (GOLD analysis project Ga0209536, IMG submission 187461) | Marine sediment microbial communities from White Oak River estuary, North Carolina - WOR-2-8_12 (SPAdes) (version 2) | ecosystem: Environmental > Aquatic > Marine > Intertidal zone >...
ATTCCCGGATTTTCCAAATGATGATAAACCTCTACCAGAATGACCAGATCCAACTTACTCGATGGAAACAAAGCGTCATTTTGCTGACCGAGAACCGGGGTTAAATTTTCGATACGTTCGGATACAATCCTTTCCTGGATTATCTCAAGCTTTGAAAGATCGATTTCATTGGCATATACATGTCCATCGGGTCCCACTCTTTTTGCCAAAAGAAATGCCAATTCACCATTTCCAGCGCCAACTTCTCCAATGATCATGTCTTGATGAATATCCAGATCAAAAAGGGACGATCGCCATTGCATCCAGGCTTCATCATATCGCTGATTGATCAGCTTTAAACTGTCTTCTGATATATGAGTGGACTGGCCTTCGTGGGAATGTACATTCGGTGTCCGTGAAGAATCGGGATAAAAGACAGAAAATATTAAGAGAAGTGATGAAAAAAAAAGTGATCCAAGGGTAGTCATCATTTTATCCTGGTCGTTTTTGCTTACTCTGTTAGTTACTGATACTGTAATATGATCTTATACCCTATGTACGTAAAGCGGACGAAATGGTTGAGCAGAAATCGATAAATATCTGGAACAGAATCGTTAAACCGGTTATTCCCCTGTTCAATGACAGCAGCGAATGTCAGGTTTTTATTGGGAATAATCAACTCCCCAGCTCGGCATTTCTGTGTCCATGAAATTTACCTTCTTAACACTCACATTTTAGTCATTCAAATTTACCAACACACTTTCTGAATTTTTGCAGAGATGATAGTTTCTCTAAAGTCTTCTTCGATAGATTTTTCTCAGCATGACGATAAAGAGGAAAGCAAAATAAAATTTGGCTGTCACATAAAACCAGAATAATTCCGGATTCTGTTGACGGGTGGTATTCAGGAGTGGTTTTAAATTTATCAGAAAAAAACTTGCGTCACCGGTATAAATTTCCAGCGATCCCCAGGCTATCAGTACCAGAATAATAGGTATTCCTATGAGACGATCGATTTTCTTAAACCAGACTTTTCGCTCTAGCCTCTTTACCAGATATATCAATGAGAGGCTCAAAATCACTAAAAGCAGTAGGATAATAATTTTTTCCATTTTCCAGGACAAATTAGTTATTATAAATCTTCCAGGGAAATGATTATTTTTCCGGCCACACCACCCTTTTCCGATGCCTCAAAAGCCCGGTGCGTTTCGCGAAAGGGAAACACCTTCCCGAGCAGCGGTTTCACCTTTCCTTTCTCAATTTGTTTCTCTAGGGCACGGTAATCTTCAGCTTTTCCGCGGTAATTGGCCAGGACTACTTTCTGTTTTCCGATGAGAGTATTCCATAATTTGGTCAACATTACCCCCGGCATGCCTAAGGTGGTTGCAAAAATACCCCTTTTTTCCAGGATTCTTTGGGCATCGGTAAATTTTACCTTACCATAGGCGTCGAAGAAAATATCATATTTCTCTGATTTTTTGGTAATATTCTCTTCAGTATAGTTAATCACCCGCTGCGCTCCAAGGGTTCTGGCAAGTTCCAGATTCTTAGTGCTGGAAACAGCCGTAATGCTGGCGCCAGCGGCAATCGCCATCTGAACGGCAAAGTGTCCCACACCCCCGGTGGCACCATTCACCACAATATTTTTATTTTCTAAATTTCCACACAACCTTAATCCATTAAGGGCCGTAAGCGCCGCAATGGGTAGTGCGGCTGCCTCTTCATACGAACATCCCTCGGGAATTTTGTGAAGCGCTTTTATAGGTACCGCCACCTCTTCCGCTAACGCCCCTTGGTTTTTCAGATAAATTCTTATGGAACCATATACTCTGTCACCGACGGTGAGATTTATCATTTCTCCGTTAAGTTCCTTAATCTCGCCCGCAAAATCAGCCCCCAGAATTTTGGGAAACTTCCTGCCGGTAATGAAGCGTGTCTGACCGTTACGGATTTTCCAGTCCAGAGGATTTAGAGAGACCGCCCGCACCTGCACAATAGACTCACCCTTCCGGACAGATGGTGCTGGCACATCACCATATTGCATTACTTCGGGGCCACCATATGCTGTCATATAATATGCCTTCATGAGTAACTCCTGGAAATAATCATTTCTTCCATTGACAATTTCAGCCGCAATAATCCGTTGGCGCTCGCCAACATTTACTTCACTGTCTTTAGCAAATGCAGGATTTCATTTGCTGTTCTGACCGTGGCCATTATTTCAGTTAAATGTAAATATAGCGCCCTGAAGTATTTATCTTATAACCTAAGGGCAAGCTGTTCATAGATATTTACCTGTCCGTCGCACAAAAATAAACATTTCTTTGGAACATTTCCCATGTACCATCAGGGACCTGTTTTGGTTCCTGAACAGAGTAAAATTTTATTTGTACTTTAAAAAAATGGAAACAATATAATGCGAGGAAGGATAATAAGGCTTTTCCTTTCAATGATGGCAATGACAGGAAAAACTCTAGTAATTTAAAATATTATCTTACTGCCGGAAAATTTCTAATCTCACAATATCACATCAGAACGCAAATCTGAATGCCGGCTGCATTTCCGTTCTGTCCGGACTGTGGGTAAGGCGCGTGATATTTCCGCCATGGATATTCATCGTATAGATCTCAGCATTACCATCCCGGTCAGATTCAAAAACAATTTTCGACCCGTCACTGGAAAGTACTGTACCCCAATCCCGGTGTGGGCTATTGGTCAGATTGCGAAAACCACTGCCATTGGTATTTACGATACAAATGTCCGTGTCCTTTTGATTCGTTGATACCGTATAATACAAAAATACGATTTTGCTCCCATCGGGAGTAAACTTAGGAAAAGTTACCATGCGACCGTTTTCAGCAGCAAAAATTCTGCGCTGATCACTCCCATCTGCATTCATGATATAGAGGGAATAATCATTGTCATTTTCACGCTGCGAAATGAACACAATTTTTGAGCCATCCTGGGAATATTGCGGAAAACAATTAAAACCACTCTGCTGGGTCAAGTTGGTAGCCGTAGCACTGGCTACATCTTGAGAATAAATATCGCAATATGGTGGCCACTCTTCATTGTCGGTCAGTTTCCAGTAGAGTAAGGTCTTCCCATCGGGTGAGAAGGTCGGATACAGGTTATCCCCGTTTTGACTGGTGAGATTATTTAATCCGGACCCATCACTGTTCAGGATGTAAACATCTAAAAGGTCCATGTAATGATTCGGCTTGGCGAAGAATGCAATTTTTAATCCGTCTGGAGAGAAAACCGGAAAGGATTTCCAGCGATGATGGATCCCGCTGGTCAAGGCCCGAGCATTTTTACCTTCATAATCCGTAAGGTAGATTTGCCCGTTGCACACAAACATGATATTTTTCCCATCAGGTGAGAAACAGGGCATGCTGCTCTCTGGTAAATTTTGGGTCAGATTCACCAGATTGCTGCCATCCTGATCCATGACGTAAATGCTGGACTTAAAATTATTGGTCGATTCAAAAGCTGCAAATACAATTTTCTGGTCTGCCGGTACGGGATAGGTTCCTGATTGATTCATTTCTGAAGGATCTGTTGAAACGATGGATTTTTCACAGGACAGAAAGAAAATAAGGATAAGAACCAACATAAAGCAGGTGATAAATATGATTTTTTTCATATTACCCTCCTCATATATAAAGAGCTTGACTCTCAAAAAAATTTTATGTCACGAATAACATGGTCTCAGCCTGGTTCAGATGGTAAAATGTCAATGGGAGAGTTGCATCATTACCTTTCCGAGAATATAATACTCCATTACAATATGCAGAGGTATCAGAATTGCCAGTGTAGAATTCGAATACAAGCTTTATTTCTTTCACGGATTTCCGATAACTTACGAAATATCGCACCTTTTTTGGGGATTGTCAATAAAATTTTCCCGGTAGGTCGCGTTCTATATCATACACAATTTCTTAATCAAAAATTGTCTTGAAGCAGTCTTGCATAATTTAATATCATATATTTCATGCCGGTACTCGCCTGCCAGCCAAGTGAGCGACTCTCCCGCATCAGGCACCGCATAAACTTCCCGAAGCCATTTTTCCCGGGAGACATAGCGTATAGTATTGGATCTGAAACTATCCGCCCCTATTCGGAGAAGCATCCCCTCAAAAGCCAACCGATTCAGCACCGGTTTTAAGGTCGATTCCGGAATATCAATTAATTCTTTCATTTCTGCCGCAGTTAAAGGTTTTTCGGCAACCCAAACAATTTCTTGCTTCCACGATTCATAATGTTCTTCAGGGATGAATCTGCCTTTCTGAGAGTAACGCTTCTGCCAGTATGGATCAGATGTGGGAGGAAGAGTTGCTGACATCAACATGGTTGCATTTTCCCTTGGGAGCAGATAGACAGTTTCCCGCATCGCCGGAACCCGCACCACCAGGCGCTGTGTCTCCAGTAGATAAAATTTCTGTTCCGTAAAGGAATTAACCCGGGCCTGGAAACTCAATGGAGCCGTGGGATGGGAACTATATACCGATGTGACTTCTTTCAAAGCTTGATATACATCTGAACTTCTTTGATTGAGGTGCTGACGGAGATACGACCAAAATTGTAATTTTTTATTAAAATCCATCCGATAGTCAGCCTTATTCTATTAATACCCACATACAGATCAAATCGTTGCAATAGTCTGGTTCAATCCCGCCAGAGACGATTTCAATTTTGAATCAAGTGTATTTAAATTTTTTGTTATATATGAAAGGATTAATCCCGTTTTAAGCACGTTTCCGGGATCCACCCGGACTCATTTTTAGCGGTGGTAATCCAGGCCCAGCCGCTTTCTACAAAATCAACCTGAACGATCTCTCCCGGAGTAACTGTCAGCTCCCTTGAATTATAATCACGGTGCATAACACAGTGGGTGCCATCAATTTCCACCCAGTTTTCCGGAATCCAACACGATTCGCCCTGCGAAGTTTTGCACCAGATCCATCCCGCTGAGTCGCTCTCTTTTCTTTCATAACTGAGGAGTTCGCCGCTTTTAATCCATACCTGATAGTCAAAAGAGGGTTCATGTGATTTGATGATCCTAGACTTCATGGTCATTTTCTTTCTATCGCATTAAATTATGAATCGGCATACTGACTGAGCCACCAATCTTTCAGAGGAATATCGCTCGCTTTAACAGACTGCTTAAGAGTCGGGATATCAAAGCTGATTTGCCTCATATCCGTTCTCAGATCGCCATTTTCAAAACTACCGATGGCATACTCAGCCTTGGGTTTTAAAACCGGCACCTCGCCCGCCTCATAAAATCGGGGAAAGGCACAACCCACACTGCCGGGATTAATCATAAGTCCTTCCCCAAATGGACGAAGCATCTGAATATGAGTATGTCCCCCGGCCAGATAAGCCATATGAGTATTACCCAGCAATTGCTCACAATCACCTGGGGAGGTGGTGGGCAGAATCACATCGGTGGTCGAACGAGGTGAACCGTGAAAACACAACAAATCAGATCCGTCCGGCAGCGTGATTGAGTGAGTATTCTTAAATGAATCCAGGAAGGAGCTTTCAGTATCGCTTAATTTTTGCCGGCACCAGTACAGGCTGGAGATGAGCGGAGGAGCAATCCGGTATTCAGGGGCGGCCTTGGGATCCAGCAGCGCTGCATCATGATTGCCCTTGATGCAGATACAGTTCATTTCCTGTAATTTTCTAACGACCTCCAGAGGTTGGGGTCCAATGGTCGCAACATCTCCCAGACAGATGATCTCATTAACCTCCTGCTGTTGAATATCTGCCAGAACCGCCTCCAGCGCTACCAGATTTGCATGTATATCAGAAATTAAAGCAATTTTCATGGTGGCAATGCTTACATCCGGTTTGAAATTCTTTTTTCAAAGATACATCCTTATTTTCAAACAATTGCGCCAACTTATCTAGTAGGGGAATTATTTTAATCCCATTTATTTGTTTCCGCCGTCCTTTCAATTAATTCATTTAAATATAAGCACGTCTCTCCCGGGAAGATAACCATAATTGATCGATAGTTGACCTTCAGGAAGGAAGAGCAATTTTAAAATATTAATTTGTTTTTTTAATCGCAGATTGAATGATAAACACAATATTTTAACTTCATATACAGGCTGTGAATGGTAAGACCACCGGCCTTACAAAACAATCATCATTCAGAGGAGAGATAGTTTTCAATGATATCAATAAACTCATTCGATATGGAACCGAGACAATCTGCATCTACTTCATTAATCATAACAGCATAACTCACACCAGACTCAGGAAGATATACCATGACAGCGGCATAACCAAACCAGTCTCCGGCATGACCAAAGGCCTGGGCATCTCTTACAAAAAAAGGTCCTAATTGACCTAAGCCCAACCCATAACCAGTATACATGTCCGTTTGCGGAGGGAAAGAGAAAGTCAGCATTTGATCCAATGAAGATGGACTGAAAATTTCACCTTCTAACAAAGCTTTTGTCCATTTTGCCAAATCAGCAGCAGAACAAACAATATCACCCGCCGTCCAGGTCAGGCTGTGAAAAGCCGTTAAGGGAATATTCACCACATCATCAAGCACCCCATCATTATTCAAGTCAAACCACCCGTGGGCAAAATCAACCGTTACAACTTCTTCGCTTGCCAAAAATGTATAGTTCAGTTGGAGAGGCGTGAAAAACCGGTTTCTCAATTGAACACTGACGTTTGATCCTGTAGCCGTTTCGACGATCATTCCCAGAAGCACATATCCGGTATTTGAGTAATGAAATTCCGTCCCGGGTGAACAGTAGGGATTTGAGATAAACGATGTTATAATTTCTTCCGGTGACCAATGCCTGGTTAGATCCGCACCAATAGTACTCCAGATTGTCGGATGTTCATTATAATCGAATAGACCACTGCTGTGATTCAGAAGCTGGCGAATGGTAATCGTGCTATCAATATGTGGAAAAACCGGGAGCCATTCATATAAGGAATCTTCCAGGGAAAGCACCCCTTCTTCCGCGAGTTGCAAAATCAGTGCTCCCATATAAGATTTGGTCACACTTCCCCCGCAAAAAACCATATCACTGGAAATTGGGACCGCCCCGTAGGATATCCCACTCATACCCAACCAGATTTCTTCCCCGGGAATTATGACGCAGGCTGACGCTCCCTTGACATGATAACTCTCGCGGATGTTATTCAAGCACTGCTGTAATTTCTCTGTAATCGTTTTCTCAGGCTGTACCGGGGTTTCTTTTGAGCAATGCATAACTAATAGCAAGGCAAAAAAGGTAATTAAAATTTTGTTGGATCGTTTACTCTTCATTTTTTAATGCCCCTCTATTGGACGGTGAAAATAACTGCTTTATTCTACGGGATCTTTCCCATGAGACATCACAAAAAGGGTATTACATTAAATTGTCATCTCTCCTTCATCGATGCAATCTACTCAGATTGCAATTTTCAAATGAAACCTACCAAAACTTTTAAAGGTACGAACCTCAGGATAATTTTGTTTGGAAAAATGATATTTAAAGAATCACATAGGTACTCTAAAACCTGGGAGCAAAACGGATGGGATGCAGTCTTTATGTTTTAAAATGAAAAGTCGATTTTTGTATATGATCAGTGCTTGTAAATCTGGAAAACAATGGGCTGCTGGTACCTAGGAATTTATCCTGCTGGTATTCAGTATCTGTACCTCAATAACACAAAGATTTAAATATTTTTCCACGGCGATTGTAATGATGGATATATGGTTACCCCATACAGATAATTCTCAAAAGTGTTCAAAATTTCGGTGTTCAAGTAGTCCACATTCCCTTCCGGATTCGTGTGGCACTTCAACTGTTCTGAATGACATTATCCCAAAATACACGGGGAATCCGAGGCAAATAGATTAAGATCAAAAACTTCCTTATTCTTGGGAATTATTTTGATATAAAGGGTTCCTTTTCCCTCCTGCCTTAATATCTCAATCCTGGATGGGCTATCAAGCTTTTCAAGATCGAATTTTTATAAAATTGGGACTGATCCGTTGTATATACTGTTTGTATAAGGATTAGGTATTTTCACATCATCTATAATAAGACTATCGATCCATTTCATATTCATTACCTAAAGTAATATGGCTGGTTCAAATTAAGATTTTCGGAGAAATGGACAGAGGGGAATCCGCAAGATCCAGAGTAGTATATTCAATTAGCTTGAGATCGAAATTATAAAAATATACCAACTATCGCTTGCGATGAATCCCTTTTGTGATCTGTACAAACTGCTCAACACTGATCGAGGCAATTGCTTTACCAATAAGCGGGAGCGGGAGATCCTCCAGTTTGCGAAAGCGGACGCAGGATTTTCCTACATCGAACCGTTTTCCGGTTGCTTTATAGGCTGACTCAAATTCTTCCCGCCTTTTTTCACTAATGTATATGCCGGAGAGATAAACCGCCATATGATTCTTCTGGGAAGCCAGGGCAGCATACATCAGCGGCTTTTTATTATAGGTCTCCGGATAGGTCGCCAGGGGAACTTCATAGGAAATCATCCCCCAGTTCATGGTCTCCTGGTATCCCTCGGGCAGATTTTCCAGAATGGTCTGGCGAACAGTCTTTATGGCCTCCCGGCGATCATCGGGCAGTTCTGATATATATTGTTCAACCGTCTTGGCATCGGATTGCATCGATTTTTCCTCAATTCGATTTTTAGTTCACTCGGGGTTTTCCAACACATTTCTGAGACATAAAAAATACCATTTTGAAGGAAAAATAAAAATATATCTTTTGTGAAAATTCCGGTCAAGAATTTTTCCGGGGAATTAAAATTTTATAAAGAGAGAACAATTCCCCAAATCATACCAGTTACATTAAAAAATTATAATGAGTAACAGATTCGTTTGATTTCAGCAACTCCAAATACTAGAAACCATCCCTTTAAGATTTTTATACCCCCATGTACGTTAAAATTCTAACAAATGTTGAAGAAAGCCAGAACAGAATTGGATTATTTTCAGCTGTTCAAGATTTTGAGTTTACAGCAATTTGGTCTCATAATTTCTCACCTGAAAATAGAATAACCCAAAGTGATATTAAAGCTGAAAATTGGTCTGGTTTCAATTCTGGTGATGTTGATGTTTGGATTGAACACCGCATGTTTGCTAATTTTTCCCAATATTCCCACCCGGAGATATACCGACTGCCATTTATCCGATTTCGCGGGCAGATCACCCGTGACATAAAAAGGAATGGCCTCTCCCTGCGAGTATCCGATCCCAAACCTCAAGATCGCATCATTTTTATAGCGAATCTGATATCCGATATTTCCCCCAATATCATAGGCTAGCAGGGGAACCACAGATACCCTGGGCTGAAGAAAGACATGGTCAAAAGGAGAGATGGTCAGATTGAATTGAAGCAACCACATAAAACCAACCCCTGTGGTTACATCGACAATCGGATAACTTATGGTATCATTCATTGTCTGCTGAGCAGAAAAATTTCCCGCCATGGATAACATGGTAGATGTAAACACGATGATAAGGAAATGTCTCTTCATAACATCTTATAAAAGAACATTTTAGGTTTCTAAAATACGCCCATATTTAAATGTGTTTCTTGGTAATTAAGGCGAGTACTTCAAAAAACCCACAACTCAAAAATTTATTAGAAATTATATAAGCTTTAAACTTAACTCTTTTTGCAGAATATTTCTGAATCGCGTGACACTGATGGGATGATCGGCCAGTAAACGTCCATTATAGACCAGACTCATAACGCCATAGGGTGAAGGCATTTTTTGCTGGGCCTCCTTGGCATTGCTTAATTCAACCAGGCGAAGTTTCACACCATGCATTTCCGCCGTCTCTGACAATCCTGGCAATGCTTTCCCGATATAAGGACATTGATGTGTAGAGATGAGTTGCAATCCCCGATACTGACCAAGACGTTCCTCCCAATTATCCGGAAAGGTGGGAACAACACCTTTGCCAAGGCTTCGAATCAATAATTGATAATGGGGCGGAGCCTGATCCACCTCTATGAAACCGTTTTTAAGGAAAATTGCTTTCTCTGCCATCCAGGTGCCGTCACTACTCACCACCGCCAGACCTTCATAGCCACCCGTTCTGGCATCTTCCAGACATTCCCTGAGTAATACAGAGGCCATCCCTTTGATGGAATATCTCCGGCTTTCCACCCAGATGCAGTGGATTACCAGATATCCCGGCGCATTCACAACCCGCCAGGAATATTCTGCGGGAACATATTCAATAAATCCTACCTGCTTACCTTCCCCGGTCAATATTAATCTGATTCTCAGGCCATCCTGAAAATGTCTCTGTAACCACGATCGTTTGCATAGATAGCCGGGATGCTTTTTGTTTTTTACACAGAAAAAACCGAAATCATCAACATTACTCTCATCAACCTTGACAATATTAAATTTACTCATACGACTGATCTCATCATTCTTAGAACTGGGTGCATGAAACCTTTCCCCTGGCTCCAGATACATTATCAAACTCAAGGGCTATCAGTTCCGGATGGATCACTGGAATTCTCCACCTAGAGATATCCCTGTTAAGTATCTATCCCAGAGGTCTTTTTAAATAATGCCAAAAAGACCAGGTCGTAACCAACTCCCACCCCTCTTTTCCATACTGGTTCAGAATACGGGAAGTCTTTTCCCCACCACCCCAAATAAAAATACATTTGTATTCATATGTGTGCATGAGCAAACTCCTAATATAAACCATACCTGCTATCTTACTAAAATCAACCATGAAGGTGTGATGATGGCATCACTTAATTATTTTAATTGAGCTTGATACTTCTGCTCCATTGAACCTCTGGATAACACAATAATGGTCATAATGCCCAGAATGGTTCCATAGGGAATTTCTATCAGCTGAAACACTCCTATGATAAAACTGAACAGACGATGTTTCTTTTGCTTCAGGTAATATCCTGAAACAATTTGTAAGATACCAAACACCACAACCAGGATCATGATCACCCACACGAAAATCATAATAGTGGAAAAGAGGTCGAAGGGAAAATCCGGACTGCGATACAGCGGTTGATGCTGCAAATTGCCGATGGAATCAAATATGACTGACAGAAACAACAAGTAAATAATCGCCAGGAAAGAAAATGCTAGCGTGATGGCACCTTTAATGTAATGGAACAAACTCAATAATTTCAGATGCTCTTCGTCAACAATTTGGGTTCGTAATTCAATATTCTCCATGTCGCATTACTCCTCTTTTTACACTGTAATATTCGGGTGAAATTTAAAGTACCACCATTAGATATATCACCTATACAAATTCAATCAGATATAATAATTCTCATCAAAATTACGCCAAGTTTCATTAGGCGTTTTCCTGTATGCCCCTTCTCCCCGATTAAAAAAAGTGTTACGGTAACGCTCTTCTTTGTTCTTCATTTATTCTCCATTGGTCAAATGATAAATCTCTGACACCATATTCTTAAACCAGTCAGGTTTCTCAAGAACGACATAAATGAGTATGATGGTCATAATGGGTATAGGAATAATCATATCCACCACGGCGAAAAGAATAAGATACATTAAAATTTTTTTCTTAAGGCCCATATGTGTTACACCTCCCCTTATTTTCGTTGTTAGAACGAACTATCATGTAATACCATAAATTTTGATCGCCTGGTACATTATATGATTCACTGCATCCTATGCGATATACTGGGATGAATCCATTGCTAGCTCAATACTACCCCAACCCTGCTATTGACTAATTTTTTTCTTTATTCTGATTAGTCCGTAATTGTCGGAGAGACGGTGCGAAATACTTCAGCATTGCCGGTACCGGTGTATACATATCCATCACTGTCACATCCCAGGGCGGTTATTTCAGTATCACTCAATCCGTCATTACAGGCTTTCCAGGTCGAGCCCAGATTTTGCGAATGATACACGCCATGGAACCAGCTGCCGGCAAAGATCCGGTCCTCTGAATTTAACTGTAAGTGCCAGTAAAAATGCTCCTGATGGGTAGGTAAGTCATTCCCTATTTTTTCCCAGTTTACACCCTGATCGGTGGTGCGATATATCTCACCCCGAATACCCGATGATACGATAATGACACCTCCCCGGGTAACGGCGATAGATATTACTGGGACCCCTACCGATCCGAGTTGTTCCCAGGTATCTCCCTGATCCCGGGAATGATATATTCCCGATACGGACCCGGCAAGAATATTATCTTCCGGCGTCACAGACAGGTCCATAACCATTTCACCCAGATCATGGATCACTTCCTCCCAGTTTTCTCCATCATCCGTCGATCGAAATATAGCTCCTCCGCTGCTTCCGGCAAATATCCGGTCCTCAGAATCGATACAAAGTGCGTTAATCCCCTGTTCCTGTAACCCCCTGTAAAGCCAGCTGTTTCCTTTGTCCGGCGATGAAAAAATGCCCGCCGGCGTATTACCCACATTCTGGGCCCCCGCGAATATCACATCTCTGGAATTAATCGCCATGGCATCAATAAATAAATTAGTGAGATTCGTGTTCACTTCCTGCCAGGTGTTCCCCTGATCTGTACTACGGAAAATACCGGCGCTCCATAAACTGACAAAAACATCGTTTGAAGAATTGCAGGCCATATTATCGAAAAAGGTATAACTCGGATTCCCCGGTACCGGAAAATCGGTATTCATCCAGGCAATTATCAGCTGTTTTGAGGATATTGGATTGGAATCATCCCGAAAGCACCCGAAAGTAACGAGGATGAGGCAAATAAGGAATGAAGAAAAAAGATGAAAAAATGCTTGGGGTTTCCACATAATTAACCTCCGCATTTTTTTGACAATAAAAAGCTTTTCTAATATAATTTAAATAATTTACAAATTCACGCACAGCCATAAAATTTTCGTATTCTCGTAATATTCATCAGTAAGTTAATCAATTATGTTCATAAAATCTCCACATGCAATTTTCTGCCCAGCGCTTCCACATAATCTTTCAGGGTGGACAGACGAATATCCACTGAGTGATTTTCGATACGGGATATGGCGGATTTCTGGGTGTTTAGAATCTGGGCGATTTCCTCCTGGGTAAATCCCGCCTCCTCTCGGGTAGTTCTCAGGATTTTCCCAATCCGGATTTCTGCAAAACCATCTTTTACGGTTATTATTATGGGATCTTTACCAATCTTGCCAACACCTGCAAATGACCCATCGACAATAAATACACCATTTGACTTCCCTTCCTGGGGCATCAAATAAGATTCACCACTGGGTAAATTACCAAATTTTCCACTCTCCTGAACCAGGCCCGTAGAAGAAATCGCATGGATACCTTCAATGGGGATCCGAATGTCAGTACCACCTGCAGTCGTGATATGCACTTCACGTCCATTCTCAAGTATTTCAGTTA
>Ga0209536_100010873_pt1 | contig 13373 bp, 13 predicted proteins | sample DeeMarSeWOR28_12_FD_187461 | JGI IMG/M metagenome (GOLD analysis project Ga0209536, IMG submission 187461) | Marine sediment microbial communities from White Oak River estuary, North Carolina - WOR-2-8_12 (SPAdes) (version 2) | ecosystem: Environmental > Aquatic > Marine > Intertidal zone >...
ATGATAAAAGATTTTATTTGGATAAGGAATTTGATTTTAATTTAAATATTCATAAATTAAAGCCTGAGCAAATTAATAATGTTACCTTTACATATAATTTGGTTGATTTGGCAAATAAAGATGTTACCGGGTATAAGTTTGATCAGATCCTGGACTGGAATGATTCAATTGCATTAGTAAAGGAAGATGATGAATGGAAACTCTACGATATCAAAAATGATATATATGTTTTTGAAGGTATCAGTGAATATAAGGTATTGCGAGAGGATGAAGAAGAGAAAATACTTTTGATTACAAAAGACAGTAAAATTGGTGTGTTGAGCAATAAATACGGCGAAGTTGTCGGTGCCACTTTTAATGACATTATCAATATCGGTTCAGTGGAGCATCCGGTCTATTTTGCGGAAAAATATATTCTTGAGGCTGACTTTTATGTGGTCATTTACTATGATGCGGCAGGTAAGATCCTGAGAAAACAAATTTTCACTGACGTAGAAGAATACGATAAGATCTACTGTGGCTGATTATTACGATATTACCATCATCGGGTCAGGTAACCTCGCCTGGCACCTGGCCCCGGAATTGGAAAATGCAGGACACCGGATTTTAGAAGTCTATAGCAGGACACCAAAAAATGCCAGAGACCTACAAAAAAGATTGTATAATGCCGAAATTCATCCATCACTTGATTTCTCTGAATCAGAGGCTGAAATCTTTATTTTATGTGTTTCCGATGATGCAATTGAAGAAGTAGCACAGAAAATTGCACTACCGGGAAGGTCCATTATCCTGCATACGTCAGGAAGTCAATCCATAAGTAAGTTAAGTTATACTGCCATATCAGATATTGGCGTGTTCTATCCCTTGCAAACGTTTACAAAGGGGAAGCGGATTTCATTTGAAGATGTTCCCATATTTTTAGAGGCGGAAAATAACCACACCATGAAGACGTTGAAGAATTTAGGAAGATCTATCAGTAAAAAAGTTGTTGAGGTTAGTTCAAAAGATCGGATGGCCATCCATGTGGCCGCTGTGTTTGCCTGTAATTTTACCAACCACATGTTTCACATTGCCAACAGAATATTGCATGTTCAGGGATTTGATTTCGACATCTTACGACCCCTGATCGCAGAAACGGTAAACAAAAGCCTTGATATTGGCCCGGAAAACGCACAGACAGGCCCAGCTGCCAGAGGAGATCTTGAGGTGCTCGATAAGCACATGGATTTCCTGAAAGGGAGCGAATATCTGGAGATGTATCGTATGATTACAGAGAAAATTCTAAGCAGATAAACAGCAACAAATTATATGTACATCAATAATGATTACTTTTGCACTGGTTTTCAAGTTTGATCATGAATTCAAACCTGCCTAAAAAAAGAAGTTTTTCATTCACAGGTTTTTTAAAACTTACCAGGTTCCCTAATTTGTTAATCATAGGACTTACGCAATACCTTGCTGTAATTTTTCTGGTGGCCCATCCTGAAAACTGGTATGGTAAAATATTTGATTTCCACCTTTTTCTGCTTTCCTCATCTACCATTCTGATCGCAGCAGCAGGTTATATTATTAATGATTACTATGATATAAAGATTGATTATGTAAATAAACCGCACAAAGTTGTTGTCGGTAAACTTGTAAAGCGACGTATAGTATTGGCTTCACATGTTATACTCAACTTTTTTGGCATTGCTATTGGTTTTTACCTGAGTATTTGGGTAGGGATCATAAACTTCCTTGCCGGATTTTTATTGTGGATTTATTCCAATAAACTAAAAAGACAGCCTTTAATTGGCAATGTTGTGATCGCAATTTTAACCGGTCTTGCTATATTGGTAGTTGCAGTATACTTTCAAAGAAATGTTTCATTACTCCTGAATTATTCAGTTTTTGCATTTTCGATTAACCTGGTTCGGGAGGTAATTAAAGATATGGAAGATCTCAGAGGTGATATGAGGTTTGGTAGTAAAACACTGCCTATTATATGGGGTCTTAGGAAGACGAAGTATTTTCTTTATGGGCTGATCGGAATTTTTGTGTTTATACTTTTCATCTTATCACATCAATTGGACAATCTAATATTAAATGTATTTTTTATTGTACTAATTGTTCCAATCGTTTATTTAATTTATTTACTTTATAGGGCGGATTCCCAAAGGCGTTTTCACCAGTTAAGCACATACTGTAAGTTTTTAATGCTGGCGGGAATTTCAAGTATGGTATTTTTTTAACATTAAACCTCCAAAACCTGTGAAAAGCAAAATCGCAATTTTTGCCTCCGGAAGTGGTACCAATGCAGAAGAAATCATTAAATACTTTAAACATCACGAGCACATAAAAGTTGCACTGATTCTGTCAAATAATCCAAACGCTTATGTACTTCAACGTGCCGAGAAGCACCAGATTCCTCATTATGTATTTACCCGGGAGATCTTATACAAGGAAAAGCTGGTCGATGAAGTCCTCCGCTTGAATGGCATCAATTTTATTGTTCTTGCTGGGTTTATGTGGCTGATGCCGGAACGGTTTGTGAAAAACTATCCCAATAAAATTGTCAATATTCATCCGGCATTATTGCCGAAGTATGGGGGTAAAGGCATGTATGGAAGTCATGTTCATGAAGCAGTGGTACAGAACAAGGAAAAAGAATCTGGTATCACCATTCATTGGGTAAATGAAGAATATGATAAAGGAAATGTTATATTTCAGACAACCTGCAAGATCAGCGCATCAGACACTCCAGAAGATGTAGCCAACAAAGTACACAAGCTTGAATATGAGCATTACCCAAAGATAATCGAGAAGGTAATCATGGAGTCTTACTAACATTTTAATTTTTTTATAAATAGTTTCATCATCAATTTTTAACCTAATTCATTTTTGATTGAATATTACCCATTAAAAAAGTAGCTTTGCGTTCTTAAAAAAATAACCGCTAATCCATGTCCTTAAAGAAGATCCATTCAGCATTAATTTCTGTCTATCACAAAAATAATCTGGAGCCGATTATTAAGCTGCTCCACAACCATGGAGTCCAACTGTATTCCACAGGAGGGACTCAAAAATTTATTGAAGAAGCAGGTATTCCAGTTACTCCTGTGGAGGACCTGACAAGTTATCCATCTATACTTGGAGGACGTGTAAAAACATTACACCCCAAGGTTTTTGGAGGAATTTTATCAAGAAGGGATCATCCGGGAGATATTGATCAGATGAGCGAATATGAAATACCATCCATTGATATGGTAGTCGTTGATTTATATCCTTTTGAAGCAACGGTAGCTTCTGGTGCTGGAGAGCAGGATATTATTGAAAAAATTGATATTGGGGGTATATCACTGATCCGGGCGGCAGCCAAGAATTTTGAAGATGTGCTGGTGGTTTCTTCCATGGAACAATATAAGGATGTGGAAGAGATGTTAAAAAATCAGAGTTGTGAGACAACCCTTGAACAGCGAAAATTATATGCTGTAAAATCGTTTGATATTTCTTCACACTATGACAGTGCCATTTTCGGTTATTTAAATGCCGATGATAAGGTAATGAGTTTCAAAAACAGCACGAGAAAAAGTAAGGTATTGAGATATGGAGAAAATCCACATCAACAGGGAGTTTTTTATGGTGATCTGGAAGATATGTTTGAACAGATACATGGGAAGGAGCTTTCTTATAACAACCTGGTTGATATCGATGCTGCAGTTTGTCTGATTGAAGAATTTCAGGATGAAATCGCCTTTGCAATTTTGAAACACACTAATGCCTGTGGTTGCGCAACCGGAGCAACAGTCAAAGAAGCTTACCTGAAAGCATTCGAAGCCGATACGGTTTCTGCTTTTGGCGGTGTCTTGATCACAAATGAAGTAGTAGATGGCGCTGCAGCGGAAGAATTGCACAAATTGTTTTTTGAGATACTTGCAGCACCAGATTTTACAAATGAGGCACTGGAGATCTTAATGCAAAAAAAGAACAGGATATTGCTGAAGAAAAAGGCAAACCTTGAGACTAAAAAACAATTCAAAAGTATTCTCAATGGAATCATTGAACAGGATAGGGATCTGAAAACCGATGCTTTGGAAGATCTTGAGGTTGTGACTGAAAGAGCTACGACGGATGAGGAAAACGACGCACTACTTTTTGCAAGTAAAATTTGTAAGCATACAAAATCAAATACAATTGTATTGGCAAAAAAAGGTCAGTTGATCGCCAGTGGTGTGGGCCAGACATCACGTGTTGATGCACTGAAACAGGCCATCGATAAAGCTGCTGCTTTTGGTCTTTCTTTGGAAGGCGCAGTAATGGCCTCAGATGCTTTTTTCCCATTTCCTGATTGTGTGGAAATAGCCAATAGCGCTGGCGTCAAAGCAGTGATTCAGCCGGGTGGCTCCATAAGGGATAAGGATTCAATTGAATACTGTGACAAGCATAAAATGACAATGGTATTTACAGGTATCCGGCATTTTAAACATTAAAAATTTATAGGTAAGTTATTGGTGTATTTTACACTTATAATTTTAGTTCTGATTGCTAACTTCCGGCCCCGTTTATAATAAATTATTCATATGGGAATATTTGACTTCTTTACAAGTGATATTGCTATTGATCTTGGTACAGCCAATACGCTGATTATCAATAAAGATAAGATCGTGGTGGATGAACCATCAATAATTGCTATCGATAAAAATACGAATAAGGTGTTGGCCATTGGTAGGGAGGCCATGCAGATGCATGAAAAGACGCATGAAAATATAAAAACGATCCGGCCGCTGAAGGATGGTGTGATCGCTGATTTTCACGCCGCAGAGCATATGATACGTGGCATGATTAAGATGATTGATAATAATCGAAAATGGCTTCCCACTTCTCACAGGATGGTGATCTGCATTCCTTCCGGTATTACTGAAGTGGAAAAACGTGCGGTAAGAGATTCTGCAGAACATGCAGGCGCAAAAGAAGTATATATGATCCATGAACCAATTGCCGCAGCATTGGGGATAGGGATTGATATTGATCGACCCGTAGGCTCAATGATCGTGGATATTGGAGGAGGAACTACAGAGATAGCAATCATTGCTTTATCCGGGATTGTATGCAATCAATCCATTCGTATTGCAGGCGATACCTTTAATAAAGATATCCTGGATTATATGCGTCGCCAGCACAATTTGCTTATAGGTGAACGATCTGCAGAGAAGATCAAAATAGAAGTGGGCTCTGCACTTACCGAATTGGATGAGGGTCCGGATGATTATGAAATCAGAGGTCGTGACCTGATGACTGGTATTCCAAAGATCATTAAAATATCCTATTCCGAAATTGCATTTGCCATTGATAAATCAGTTTCTAAAATTGAAGAATCAGTGTTGAAAGCACTGGAAATTTCACCTCCGGAATTAAGTGCAGATATTTATGATAACGGAATACATTTAACTGGTGGTGGAGCACTTTTAAGAGGACTTGACAAGCGACTGGCTTTAAAAACTAAATTGCCCTTGCATATTGCAGAAGATCCGTTGAGGGCCGTAGTCAGAGGTACCGGTTTAGCACTTAAAAACCTAGCTCAGTTAAAGCCTGTCTTGATGACATAAACTGTTCATGTATCGGTTATTACAATTATTACATAGCTATCGGGCGTTTCTATTACTTCTCTTCATTGAAATAGTGTGTGTTTGGTTGTTGGTAGGCAACAATCCATACCATAGTGCAGCATATTTTCGTACCAGCAATGCCATTATTGGTAACATCTATCGTACAAAACATAACATTTCTCAATATTTCACACTACCTCGGGTAAATGAGGAGTTGGCAAATGATAATGCGCGGTTACGTGAAATAATATCACAAACGCAGGTTCCTATCATTGTCAATTCTGAAGAAGACTCATTGAGATTGAGTAAAAGTGTGCATGATTACGATTTTCTTTCAGCAAAAGTAATTAACAATTCCACCAGGTTTACACATAACTACCTAACTATTAATAAAGGACGTGCGAATGGTGTAGAAACGGGCATGGGAGTAATAAGCGCTGATGGTATTGTTGGAAAGGTGATGTCAGTTTCTGAAAATTTTGCAACTGTATCCTCCCTGTTAAATATTGATGTATATGTTTCTACCTACTTAAAGAGAAATAATACATTCAGCAGTCTTCACTGGGATGGCAGAGATATGCTTCAAACCAAATTGATGTATGTACCCAGGCATATTCAGCTTCAAAAAGGCGACACAATTGTAACATCAGGTTATAATTCAATATTTCCGGAAAATATTCTTGTTGGATTTATTGGTGAGTTTAGTTTGGCTGAGAATGATTCATTCTATGATATCGACGTTCAGCTTTCAAATGACTTTTCGAAGCTGGCGTATGTTTATGTGATAAAGAATCCTTTAAAGGAAGAAAGAATAAATCTGGAATCTGAAATTCAGTTGGACCATGAGTAACCGAAGTTATATAACCGTGATCATTTCATTTTTCCTTTATGTACTTTTTCAGGTATTGTTATTAAAAAATTTTATACTTTTTGATACAGCATTCTGTTTTCTTTATGTAGCCTTTATTTTGTTATTACCCCTGGAAATGGGGCCTTTAACTCTCATGCTCGTAGCATTTGTCACGGGCTTTACTATAGATGTTTTTTATGATAGCCTGGGAATCAATGCTGCCGCTTGTGTTTTTATTGGCTTTGTAAGACCCTATTGGCTCAATATGGTAACACCAAGAGGAGGTTATGAAGAAATTGTAATTCCAAACCTGAAAACAATGGATTTTGGATGGTTTTTTACCTATTCACTGCCATTAATATTTGTTCACCATCTCGTCTTGTTTTTCTTTGAGGCTGGTGGATTTAAGTTGTTCTTTTTTACCTTATCAAAGGTTTTCTTCAGTGCGATACTTACATTTTTTGTTATTGTCATAACCCAGTATTTGTTTTATAAAAAAGCAGTCTGATCATGGAGAATAATAGAAAATATATTATTCAATTTGTTTTTATTCTCGTTGGATTAATCTATTGTATTAAACTTTTTCAAATCCAGTTTTTAGATGAAACCTATGGCCCGGCAGCAGAAGATAATATACTTCGAAGAATACGGGATTACTCCTACAGGGGAATAATTTATGATCGAAATGGTGAATTGCTGGTACATAATGATCCTGTATTTGACCTGATGGTTATTCCGAAAGAAGCACATGTAGAGGATACAGCTAAATTTTGCGGTTTGTTGGGAATCACACGGGAGGAGTTCATTACTAGAATGCATGAGGTCAAAGATTATGATATTTTCCAGCCTTCGGTCTTCATGAAAATGCTTTCCATGGAAGACTTTGCGCGATTTCAGGATTTTCTTGTCGATTTCCCAGGGTTTTATCCACAAGTGCGGTCCCTGCGTGGTTATCAGCACCACAGTCTCGCCAATGCCTTAGGATACGTTGCGGAAATAAGCAAGCGTACCCTGGATAATGATACAACAGGAACATATAAGCAGGGAGATTACATTGGGAAAAGCGGGATTGAACTTGAATACGAGAAGGAGTTAAAAGGTGAAAATGGGGTAGAATATAAAAAGGTGAATGTTCGTGGTGTAGTCAAGGGATCATTCAAAAATGGAAAAATAGATACACTTTCAGTACCCGGCTCCAATCTGACTTCTACGATCGATTTGGAACTGCAGCAATATGGTGAATGGTTAATGGAAGGATTAGCCGGTGGAGTAGTGGCTATTGAACCAAAAACAGGTGAGGTGCTCAGTATTATTTCAAGTCCTTCGTATAGTCCGGGATTTTTAAGTGGCAGGTATTTCAGTCAAAATTTTGCTGAGCTTACCCTCGATTCGTTAAAGCCCTTGTTTAACCGGGCCATCATGTCGGTGTATCCTCCTGGATCCACCTTTAAACCATTACAGGCGCTGATTGCACTTCAGGAAGGTGTAATTACACCCAAAGAGCAAATTTTTTGCAGTGGTGTTCTAGTGGGAGACCATGCACCTCCCGGGTATTATGATGTATTTAAGGCAATTCAAAAATCTTCGAACAATTACTTTTATATTGTTTTTAGGAGGATAATAAATCGAAGGTTATCAGAAAACACATTTATCGATTCGAGATTGGGTCTTGAAAAATGGAATGAATATTTATATAAATTCGGTCTTGGCAGACCTCTTGGGATCGATATTCCCAATGAAAAGGGGGGTCAAATTCCAACACCAGAATTGTATAACAGTGTTTACGGAGAAAATAGCTGGAAGTGGTCGACGATAAATTCCATAAGTATCGGGCAGGGGGAAATAAATATAAGTCCATTACAAATGGCAAATTATGTATCAATCATTGCCAACCGAGGATATTATTATATACCTCACATCATTAAAGAGGTTGGTGGCAGCAATCAACCTAAAGAAAAGTACCAGGAAAAACATTTTGTGGGTATTGACTCGATTCACTTCAAAACTGTAATCGATGCCATGGAATCTGTGGTGGAAGGCGGGACAGGATTCCGGGCTCAAATTCCGGGAATGCAGGTGTGTGGTAAAACAGGGACTTCTCAAAATCCGCATGGGGAAGACCATTCAGTATTTATCGCTTTTGCCCCAAAAGATGATCCTAAAATTGCTATTTCTGTATATGTGCAAAATGCAGGTCAGGGAGCAAGGGCTGCAGCATCTATCGCAGGATTGATGATGGAGAAGTACCTGACTGGGGAAATAAAGAAAGTTTGGATTGAAGATTACGTAAAAAGAGGACAATTTATATATTGAGACAGGAAGGAACCATAGTAAATAAAATTGATTGGCTGGTGGTAGCCATCTACTTTGTCATGGTCATATTGGGTTGGCTCAATATTTATGCTGCTGTTTATGACGAAGAAATGCAAATGAGCATTTTCAATTTATCATTAAATTCCGGAAAGCAGCTTATATGGATTGGCACCAGTGTATTGATTATCATAGTCATTATGACTGTTGATTTCCGGTTTTATGATTCTTTTGCCTATATTATTTATGGTATAATTATGTTTTTGCTGGTTGCCGTACTATTTGCCGGTGTCGAAGTAGCTGGATCCAGGAGCTGGTTTTCATTTGGCGGTTTTCGTATTCAACCATCAGAATTTGCAAAATTTGCTACTGCACTCGCTTTGGCGAAATATATGAGCAAGGTTGGGTATAAGCTTACGAATATTAGAGATTTGTTCGTTACAGCCTGTATTATTGCTCTCCCGCCTTTATTAATCATCGTACAGGGAGATACAGGTACGGCGCTGGTTTTTGGGGCATTTATTATTGTGCTTTATCGAGAAGGCTTAAATCCCTCTTTAATTGTGATCGGACTTATTGCCATTGCCCTTTTTGTGCTTACGTTGATCTTTGATCAAACGACACTTATGATTGCAATTGTTTCTATTGGAGTGTTGGTCATTCTCATTGGTAAAAAGAAATGGCAACGGATATTAACCGTCGCCGCCGGTATGCTGATCGTAATTGGAGTAGTATGGAGTGTTGACTATTTTGTTAATGATATATTGAAACCACACCAGCAAAACAGGATAAAAGCCCTGATCAACCCTGAAGCTGATCCTTTGGGCTATGGATGGAATGTCACCCAATCTAAAATAGCGATCGGTTCCGGTGGTTTATTAGGTAAAGGCTTTTTACAGGGTACCCAGACTAAATTTGATTTTGTACCTGAGCAAAGTACGGATTTTATATTTTGTACCCTTGGCGAAGAACAAGGTTGGTTTGGAACAACTTCTGTTATTTTCCTTTTTGTTTTATTACTGGTGAGGTTAGTACGTATTGCTGAAAGACAAAAGGAGAAATTTGCGCGTATTTACGGTTATTCTGTCGCCTCAATTATTTTTATTCACTTTCTGGTAAATATTGGTATGACGATAGGGCTTTTTCCTGTGATCGGGATCCCGTTGCCGCTTTTTTCCTATGGGGGATCCTCCCTATGGGCGTTTACTTTTTTGATTTTTATTTTACTGAAAATTGATGCACATAGAATGCAGGTACTGTTAAGATAAATTTTATTCCGGGAAGCGCTTGTTGATGACGCTGAAAAATTCAACAACCTCTTCTTTTTCCATGTCCCAGTTTTTCTTTTCGACATAATTTTGGTTGATAAACTCCATGGCTTCCTGGTTATTTTTGCAGTTATCCAGATAGTTCACGACCATCTCAAATTCGTCCTTATCACCATTGAAAAGATCTTTTTCAAACATAAATCGTTGATTGATCGTAATGTTTTTCTTAATGCCCTCAAAAGGTTTCTTTTCATGGATATCTATAAGTGCTTCTTTTTTTTCAGCTCCAAGCGTATCTAATAACGTCTTTTTTGAACTCTTAAATTTTTCATTAATATTATCCGAGGTTTGAGTTTCATCATCATCAATATATTCCTTAGCAATATCATCTGGTTGAGAATACACCTCATTGAGGTCAAGGGCTAATATTTTAGAAAATTCTTCATGGTAGTGTTCAAAATCCTCAGGGGTATCCTTTATTGACTCACAAACCTCATCAAAAATCCTTACGGCATCATCATTAAACACTGCCTGTATCCCGTCTGATTCAAATCGATCAATATAGGCACGCAACAAATGACCATTGATTTTCACATATTTTTGAATTGCATGGAGATCAGAAATAGAAATCTGTTGAAATGTCGGTTTATTAATTTCCTGCAGGTAATATTCATAGGGTGAAAAAATCAACAGAATTGTTTTATATGTAGCTTCCTCTAATATCGGCCTGAAATCCTCCTTTAAAACAAGAATATTTTTTGAGAGCACATTCATGAACGATTGCACAGCTTTTTGAACCTCCTCACTTTGATAATCAAAATAGGGACTTCTCAGATTGTTGAATTCTGTTTTCCATTTTTCAAATAGAATTTTCAGAATGAAATAATTTATTTGCTTAATATCGCTGAAGGCGAGGATTTGATCTCCCTTGATGCTTGAATTAACCTTAAAAAAGCTATTGATAAGCTGATCAGCAAAGGACTTGCTATAGGTATCTATCACCTGATGATTTATATTGCTTTCCATAAAGTCTTGATACTTTCAGATTGTAAAAATACAGCCAAATAAATTTTATTTCTCATTGCACGAAAAATATTTACCCAAATTACTAAAAGCAATTCCGGTTTAGTTGGTTAATATTTCTAATTTTAATCCGGAAACCATACTTTAAAATGTTTATAGAGCCCGATTTTGGCAGAAAACACGAAAGTAAGAAAAACGAGACTGGTTGGATAGAAATCGTTTGCGGCTCGATGTTTTCCGGCAAGACGGAAGAATTGATCCGACGATTAACCAGGGCCCAAATTGCGAACTTAAAGGTAGAAATTTTTAAACCTGCTACCGATACCAGGTATCATGATACAAAGGTAGTTTCCCACGATAGAAAGGAGATAAGGTCTACACCTGTTCAGTTTGCCAATGATATTCTGTTGTTAGCTTCTGATTGCGATCTTGTCGGCATTGATGAAGCCCAATTTTTCGACCATGAAATTGTGGATGTAGCCGTTAAACTGGCAAATAATGGAAAAAGGGTAATAATTGCTGGCCTGGATATGGATTATCTGGCCAGACCATTTGAACCAATGAATGATTTGATGGCGGTAGCAGAATTTGTCACGAAAACCCATGCCATCTGTATGAATTGCGGGTCAATTGCCAGCTATACCTTCCGGCTGGATGACTCGAACCAAAAGGTAGTTTTGGGAGAAAAAGACATTTATGAAGCCAGGTGCAGACGATGTTATAACCTGGGCATGGAAGTTAAAAGGAAAAATCGTTCATCCTAAAATCCGGAAACATGCTCTATAAATCCAGGGGAATTGCACTTTCTTATATCAAATACCGCGAATCATCCATTATTGCCAGGATTTTTACTGAAGCTTTTGGTATGCAGTCATACATCGTAAATAGTGTGAGGACAAAGGCTGCCAAAACAAAAATTGCCCTGTTCCAACCATTGACTTTATTAGATATGGTGGTTTATCATAACAAGAAGAAAGAAATAAATCGCATAAGTGAAATAAAGTGCAGTTATACCTTACAAACTATTCCATATGATATCAGGAAAACTTCCATAGCCTTATTTATTACGGAGCTGCTAAATCAGACTCTTCGTGAAGAGGGGGAGAATGAACAATTATTTATTTTTATTCAGGAATCAATCATTTCATTTGATATGATGAAGGAGGGTTTGGAAAACTTTCATCTCCAATTTTTAATGCAGTTTAGCAGATACCAGGGAATCAAGCCGGAGTCGGCTATGAGTTTACTGAAAGAGATTGGTCACGCCAAAGCTTATGATAAGCTCTTTTGTGAACAAGTGGATTTTTTCCTTCATTCTAATTTTGATCAGTATATGAAGATCAGTAAATCAGCAAGGGGTGAGATTTTAATGGCCATGATTAATTATTACCGTTATCATTACGATGTTGTGAAGGAATTTAAATCAATCCAGGTGTTGAAGGAGGTTCTTGGTGGGTAAACAAAAAATGGATCAGATGAATCACTTACATAGTTGAGATTACATCTCTTATTCCTCTGCGATTATTTCTTCGGCCAGTAAAACTATATTGTTATTAAGTACTTCAACAACTCCCCCATTGATGACAATTACCTGTTCTTTATCCTTGATTTTATAAATGACCTTACCTTTATCAAGTGAACTGATCAATGCCGCGTGATTTTTTAATACCTGAAAAGAACCCTTACTTCCGGGAAAAGTAGCTATATCTACTTCACCTTCGAATACTGTTTTATCTGGAGTGATGATTTCTAAATGCATTTCAACCAGTTTTCTTAATTTTTGACCTCAGCCATTAACTTCTCGCCTTTGGCAATAGCATCTTCTATAGAGCCCACCAGGTTAAATGCAGCCTCCGGGAGGTGATCAAGTTCACCATCAATGATCATATTGAAACCCCTGATGGTATCCTTAATATCAACCAAGACTCCTTTAAGACCGGTAAATGCTTCAGCAACATGGAAAGGTTGAGAAAGGAACCTTTGTACCCTTCTGGCTCTGTGTACTACCAACTTATCTTCGTCAGATAATTCTTCCATTCCCAGAATTGCTATGATATCCTGTAATTCTACATATCGCTGCAAAATTTCTTTCACTCTTTGGGCAGTGTTATAATGTTCTTCTCCCAACACTTCTGCACTTAAGATTCGCGATGTAGAGTCCAATGGATCTACAGCAGGGTAAATACCGAGCTCAGCAATTTTTCTTGAAAGTACGGTTGTGGCATCCAGGTGGGAGAAAGTAGTTGCAGGAGCGGGATCGGTGAGGTCATCAGCCGGGGCTCGGCCGCGGCCAACACCGGCGTGCCGGGCACCCTGGGGGGCCAATCCTCGCGCCGG
>Ga0209536_100010875_pt1 | contig 13371 bp, 13 predicted proteins | sample DeeMarSeWOR28_12_FD_187461 | JGI IMG/M metagenome (GOLD analysis project Ga0209536, IMG submission 187461) | Marine sediment microbial communities from White Oak River estuary, North Carolina - WOR-2-8_12 (SPAdes) (version 2) | ecosystem: Environmental > Aquatic > Marine > Intertidal zone >...
CGTTTGGGCGTAAATTTCTTTTTTTCTATTTTCCTGTCCATATCTTTTTGAACTCATTTTGAGCAAGGGTTATGCCATGAGCCAGTCTGTGCGGATCAGAATTGCGCGATATTGCTTACATATTGAAAACACTTAAAAAAAAATTATGCTTGCGGTTATCGTCATCTGAATCTCATATCGTGGCGGTAAGCATCAGGTCCAAAATGTGTACGGACATGGTACAGCGGGTGTACGAATCCGTACACTTATGTTAAAAAGAAATTTGTGATGAATTAAAACCGGTTAGCCCAAAAATATTTGTGCGGTTCCGGAAACGATTAATTTACAATCATTTTAATGGATTAAGATTTATTTTGCTGAAATGTAAAAATATTGTCGTTTTCATAGAAATGTGAGCCAAACTGGAACGCTTTTAGCATTTGATGATTAGCCACAGACCCATGCAGACTTACACAAACAATTTTTTTGCTCGGCCAGGTCGGCCAAAAAAAGGATGTGGTCTTCTGTGCGGTTCTGTGGCTAACTTAACATAGCGAAAGGTTCAGGGAAATTCATATGGCGAATAAAAAAGGCAACATACTGATTGTTGATGACAATGAGGATCTGTTGCTGGCGGCGCGCTTGTTTTTGAAGCAGCATTTTACACTGGTTCATACTGAACAGGATCCGGAAAAACTACCCGCCCTGTTGAACAATGAAAATTACGACGTCATCCTGCTGGACATGAACTTCACCATGGATGCCACCAGCGGGGTTGAGGGATTCATGTGGCTGGACAAGATTCTCCAGGTTGATCCCTCAGCTGTGGTCATACTGATTACGGCCTTTGGCGATGTTGAGATGGCGGTCAAGGCCGTCAAGGCCGGCGCAACGGACTTTGTGCTCAAACCCTGGCAAAACGAAAAACTGCTGGCGACCATATCATCGGCTCTGAATCTGAGGCATTCACGTTTGGAGGTCGATCGGTTGCGCTCCCAGCAAAAGCAGTTGAGCAACGACATCGATCAGCGATACCACAACATGATCGGTGTGAGCGCGGCCATCCAGAAAGTTTTTGCCACCATCGAAAAAGTTGCAGGCACGGATGCGGACATTTTGATTCTCGGTGAAAACGGCACCGGCAAGGAGCTTGTGGCCAGGGCCCTGCACCGGCAGTCTCCACGGGCGGGAGAAGTATTCATCAGCGTGGACATGGGGGCCATCGCCGAAACCCTGTTTGAGAGTGAACTTTTCGGTCACATGAAAGGCGCTTTTACGGATGCCAAGGAAGACCGCGCGGGCCGGTTTGAGCTGGCCTCCGGGGGGACATTATTTTTAGATGAAATCGGCAATCTTTCCCTGGCCATGCAGGCCAAACTGTTAAGCGTGCTGGAAACACGCAAGGTGATTCGGCTGGGTTCCAATAAGCCGAGGGATATCAATATACGCCTGATTTGTGCAACCAACACGCCGATATATGATATGGTAGCCCGCAACGAATTCCGGCAGGATCTGTTGTACCGCATCAATACCGTTGAAATCCAGCTGCCGCCCCTGCGCGAGCGCAATGAAGATATCCCTCTGCTGGTCGATCATTTTTTGAAGATTTTTTTAAAGAAATACAAAAAAAGTATTTCCGGCGTCAGTGCGCCGGCCTTGAAAAAGCTGGAACGATATCACTGGCCGGGCAATATCCGGGAGCTCAGTCATACCCTCGAGCGAGCGGTTATTCTTTCGGAATCGAACATACTGCAACCGGCTGACTTCCTGTTTCCCGAATCTGAAAAACAGGTTGAAGGCGTCGTATTTGACAATTATAATCTCGAGGATGTCGAAAAGACGGTAATTCGCAAGGCCTTGAAGAAGCATGAAGGCAACGTCTCTCATGCGGCCAAGGAGCTGGGGCTGACCCGGACCTCTCTTTATCGGCGGATGGAAAAGTACAGTCTTTAAACGAGTCTATATATTTGGGTTTGCTCCGAAAGCTATTCGATGAAACGCTTCTATTTAAATTGTATTATCCGCGCGCTGCTGCTCAGCGGTTCCATCTGCATTATGGCTTACCTGTTTTTTCAAACCGAGTTTATGGCGGCGGCTGTTTTTATGTGTTTGCTTGGCGGATACCAAATTTTTGCATTGATTCGATATGTAACCAAGACGAACAGGGATCTTACCCGTCTGCTTGACTCCATTAAGTATTCCGATTTTTCGCAATCATTTGCCAACAATCTAAAAGGTGCCGGCTTTGACGAGCTACATGCTGCCTTCACTGAAGTCATCAGTGAATTCCAGCGCACCAAGCTGGAGAAAGAGGAGCATTTCCGGTTTCTGCAAACCATCGTGGATCATGTGGGCATCGGGTTGATCGCTTTCGATTCCGGGGGTGAGGTTGAACTCATCAATAATGCTGCCAAGAAATTGTTAAAAATCCCGCGACTCGCCAATATAAAGGATCTTGCGTCCGTCAGTGCAAAACTGGCCGATAAGCTTCTGGAGCTGTCTCCGGGCGCAAACGACCTGGTCAAGCTGCAGCAGGGTGATGATTTATTGCAATTATCCATTTATGCCACCGGCTTTGTCCTGCGAAAACAGCAGTTGATGCTGGTTGCAATGCAAAACATTAAACACGAATTGGAAGAAGAGGAGATGAAGTCGTGGCAAAATTTAATCCGCGTGCTTACGCACGAGATCATGAATTCCATAACGCCGGTTGCCTCTTTAGCATCAACCGCCTATGGGTTGCTGAAAAATAATCAGGAATGTGAAGTCCCGGAATCGATGAATGAAGTTATCGGTGATGTTCGCGATGCCGTCAACACCATCGAAAAGCGCAGCAAGGGCCTTCTGACGTTTATCGAAAATTACAGAAAGCTTACCCGGATTCCCAAACCGGATTTTAAGATCGTAAAAATAAAAGACCTTTTCGAACGCGTCGAGCAGCTGATGAAAGAGCAATTTGAAATGAAATCCATTGATTTTAAAATACAGATCGATCCGGAAAGCCTTTCGATAACGGCCGATCAGGCGCTTATCGAGCAGGTGCTGATCAATATTTGTAAAAATGCGGTGGAAGCCGTTGACGGCGTGAACCGCCCGAAAATAAAACTGAAAGCCGGAACGGATGGCCTGGGCAATCCCGTTATCAAGGTCGTCGATAACGGCAAAGGAATTACCGAAGAAGTTGCTGAAAAGATCTTTATTCCTTTCTTTACGACCAAGCCGCAGGGCTCGGGTATCGGGTTGAGTTTGTCCCGTCAGATCATGCGCCAGCACAAAGGCACCTTGAGTGTCAGCTCGCAGCCCAATGAGAAAACGGTGTTTAACCTGCGATTTTAATGGAGGTAACTCGCCACAGGCACACACAGACAAACACAAACATTTTCCCAAATAATGATAAAATAACCCTGATCTATATGTTTAGATTATTCTTTATTTTAATCGCGAAACGCCTGACTGCTTTGGGCCGGGCAGGTCGCTCGGCCAAAAAGTCGGTGTGGGTCTGTGTGTGTCCGTGGCTAATGTAAAGCATTGAATGGGGAAAGCTGTTGAGCAAAAATTTTGGCATTTTGCATAAGAAACTTTACCCGCGGCGACCCATTTATGCCCGGTTTGTTTTTTGCCTTGTCCTGATCATGGCAATGGCTGCCTGTGCCTCAGCCAAACGGCGGGTTATTGTCAATCCGCAGCTGGACCAGTGGGACGGCAAACGCTGGGAGTATGTGAGTTTGTTTCCGTCCACCTATGGATATCTGGAGGAATCCGAGTTTGATAAGATCGAATTTCGCAAACCCCATGAAAGAGGCCAGCGCGAATACAAATTTTTTCACGATCCCCGGGGCGATATCGACCGAACCCTGGGCTATGACCCGTCCGAATACACGGTTGCTCCGGATTATGCGCTCCTGCAAAGCCCCGGCCACGACGTCCAGATAACCTGGATCGGCCACGCAACGTTTTTGATCCAAATGGGAGGAAAATATCAGATTTTGGTCGATCCGGTGCTCGAGACCATCGACGGCATCGGCGGCCGTCTCATGAAATATGCCAGGCCCTGGGGGATTTATGCCGAACCTGCCTTAAAAACGTCGGAGCTTCCATTTTACGGCCAATCGGCAGACAGCCCGGATAAAGCCATCAAAATTGTTGCCATCTCCCATGACCACCATGATCACTTAAATTTCAATACCCTCAAAAAGCTGCCCGCGGACACCCATTTTTATGTTCCCCGGGGCCTGCAGGTCGAATTTCCCTCCCGGTACCCGGACGTCACCGCCATGGACTGGTATACTTCCGATACCCTGGAAGAGCTCACGATCCATTTTCTTCCGGCCAATCATCGCTCCGGGGGCACTCCCGTCAAAAGAGGGGGGCAAAGCCTGTGGGGCGGCTGGCTGTTTGAATGGAGAGACTACCGGGTATATTTTGCAGGCGACACCGGCTACAGCGCTGTCTTCAGCGACATTCGGCGGCATTGCGGCAAATTTGATATTTGCCTGATGCCGATAGGCGCCTATTTTCAGCGACAGTGGCATTTTGCCCCCGAGGATGCTGTCCGGGCAGCTGAAGATCTGGGATGCGAAACGCTGATCCCCTGGGCCTGGGGAACCTGGGTGATGAGCTACGAGCACATCCTGGAACCCCCCCGGCGCCTGCTGTATGCATTTGAGAAGATGCACCCGGATGGCATGGATCTTTTCATTTTAAAAATGGGGCAAACCTACCTGGAGGGTCCCGCGCCCCGGCGAAAAATCGACAATTCCGCGTTGTTTGCCTATCCGCAGGTGTCCGAATAGCTCAGTCTTTCCGTTTTCGCACCCTTTCTTTATTCTATTAAAAAATTGGTTGACAATCCGAAATCAGTGATTTAATATAAAGTAGTTTATAATATAAAGTTCTTTATAAGAAAACAGAGGTGAGCGTCCATGAGTGCCGCAGATAATAACCAACTTGAAAAATTGTTATCGGATATTGCATCCATTAAATTGGTCATCAGAAGAAACCAACCACTGCTGCAGAAGATTCTGATTCCAACCCATTTCCGCTGGTTTGGCTTGATGGCGGCTATGGCCAATATCATATATTCACTGATGATTTACTACCTTGTGAATCATTACGGTTCATTCGGTGACATCCCGCCAACGATTCGGTATCTGCTGTACGGCAGCGCCGCTGTCATAATAATCCTGTTTCAGCTTTTCAAACAGAAAATCTTTTTGGCCTCCGTCAAAGATATCGATCCTGCGATGACCTTTGGTAATTTGCTCAAAGAGATCTTCACCTTTCGCATTCTCCACATATATGTACCGATTGTTGCCCTGATGCTGATCCTGGGCATATATTTCGCTTACCAGCAATGCCCCCGCTATATCGTTCCCACCATTGCCATCGGCCTGGGCCTGCTGACCAATTTTTTGGGAGGAATGATTGAAATCAAGCCATACTTGATATTGGGATACTGGCTTGTTGTTACCGGACTGCTGACAATCCTCTTCAGCTTTGTACCGGCCCTGATCGCCTTTGCAGTGTCCATCGGCGGTGGAATGCTTCTATTGGCGATTCTGGGATCGCTATCGAAAGGATTTGTGGAGGAGGAATAATCCGGTGCCGGCATTGGATAAAATCATTCATGAACGCGCGCGTTTGCTGATCCTGACCTGCCTGGCAAGCAACGAAACTGCGGAGATTAGTTTCAATGAACTTCAGAACGAGCTGGGGTTTACGCCCGGGAACTTATCGATTCAGCTGAAGAAACTAAAAGAGGCCCAATATCTTACCATTCATAAAACATTCAAAGACAACAAACCTTACACCACGGTTTCGATCACCCCAAAGGGATCCAAGGCACTCCGAATTTATATTGAGGAAATGGAAGACATTATCAAAACGTTAAGGAGATAAAGAAACCAATGGCTGAAAACACCATCATCGCCGAAGATTTGACCTACCATTACGGTGAGCGAATGGCTGTAGATCATATCAGCTTCAGGGTTGCTCAAGGTGAGGTCCTGGGTTTTTTAGGGCCCAATGGTGCGGGCAAAACCACCACGGTGAAAATGCTGACCGGCCAGCTGCGGCCAAAGGCAGGACAGGCGGAACTTTTTGGCCTGGACATCACTAAAGACACAAAAAAAATACAGGCACAGATTGGTGTCTGCTTTGAAACCACCAATCTTTACGAGCAAATGAGCGCCGAGGAAAATCTGAAGCTTTTTGGGCGTCTTTTCGGCGTCAAGCCATTGGATGCCCGAGCGCTTCTGGAAAAAGTCGGCCTGACGGGAAGGGAGAAAGAGCGCGTCCAGGGCTATTCCAAGGGAATGAAGCAACGATTGATGGTCGCCCGTGCATTGGTGAACCGGCCGCGGGTGCTGTTTCTAGATGAGCCGACCGAAGGCCTTGATCCCGTTTCCTCGGAAACCATTCGCGGCATTATCAAAGAAGCCCGCCAGCATGGAACAACGGTGTTTCTCACGACCCACGACATGTTGGAAGCGGACAAATTGTCCGACCGGGTGGCTTTTATCCACCAGGGAAAAATCGTTGCCCTGGATACACCCCGGGCGCTCAAGCAGCAATTCGGCAAGCGGGCGCTCAAAGCGGAGGTGGCCTCTGTCGGTGGCGATCTTCAAATTCGGGAAATTGTTCTGGACCGGCCGGAGACCGCCCCGGAAATTGAGGCGCTTTTCAGGCAGGAAAAGGTGATCACGATTCACAGTGAAGAGGCCAGTTTGGAAGACATTTTCATCCACATCACCGGGCAGACATTAACCTGATGAATGTTCAAATAATCCAAACGCTGATAGTAAAAGAATTACTTCAGCTTATTCGGAATCCGATATTGGGCCCGATGATTCTTTTCTCGCTCGTGGGCTATCTGGCTGTTTTCTTTTTTATGCCTGCAACCCTTGAGGAGAAGTTTACGCTCGGACTTTATGCGCCGGATGCGCCGGCATTTGTCTTCAACGAATTCAAAGACAAAGAGATTAAGATACAGACATTCGATTCAAAAGAAACACTTCGGAAAGCGGTTGCAAAAGGTGATTATCGTGCCGGGGTCGTTTTGCTGCCCGAGAACATGCAAAAACTGGAAACCGGGCAAAAAACGAAGATTGACGTCTATTTCCCCGCAGACACGCCCAGGGAACTCGATCATGCCTTTGCCGTTTTGCTGACAATGATGTTCGCTGAATTGGGGGATCGTATCAGCGGAAAGTCATTCAACATCGATCTCACCGAGGAAATTCTGGGGCCGGATATGACGGGAAAACAAATTGCCCATCGCGATCGCCTGTTGCCCTTGTTCGCCGTTCTGATTCTTTTAATGGAAACGCTGGCTCTGGCCGGGCTGATCGCCGAAGAATACGGCCAGCAAACATTGCAGGCCTTAATGGTCACACCCATGAATTTAAGGCATTTGCTCATCGGCAAGGGGATTACGGGCGCGGGTCTGGCTTTTCTTCAGGCTGCAGTGATGATGGCCGTTACCGGAGGTCTGAGCGGGCATCCGTTACTGATCCTGACCGCTTTGCTGCTGGGAGCGCTCATGGTAACCGGCATCGGATTTTTACTGGGTTCGACCGCCAGGGATCTGATGGGCGTGATGGGATGGGGGGTTTTTGTGGTAATTCTTCTCAGCGTTCCGGCAATGAGTGTTATGTTCCCTGGCACGATCTCCGGCTGGATCAAGCTAATTCCATCGTTTTTTCTGGTGGATACCGTGCACCAGGTGGCCAATTTCGATGCCGGTTGGGGTGATGTCTGGCAAAATATGCTGATGCTGCTGCTAAGCGGCGGCCTTGCGCTTTGGCTTGGTGCGGTCATACTCGGGAGAAAGCTCAGATGAATATCAGGCACATCGCTATTTTATTCGTAAAAGAGCTGGTGCATGGTTCCAAGACCTTTTTCTTTATTTTTGCCGTGCTGATGCCGGTGATCTGCTCGCTGGTGGTTTCGCTGATTTTTGGGTCACTATTTTCCGAAAAGCCGAGGCTGGGTATCGTCGATTACGGAAATTCCCGGCTCGTGCAGAAAGTGAAAGCGGCGGATTTTATCACCAGCGAGCAATTCGTTTCAGTCATCGCGCTCAGGAAAGCCGTCGAGGCTGGAACCATGGATATGGGCTTGGTATTGCCGGAAGAATTCGACAGTCACTTGAAAAAAAGGCAATGGATGCAGGTCACGCTTTATATATGGGGGCAGAGTCTCATCAAGGATCGGGCTATCCTGGTCGCCGCCATGGCCAATTATACCCTGGAGCTGGTTGGCCGGGAAGCCCCGGTTGAAATCAACACCATCACCCTTGGTGATGGCGAAGTTCAATCGTGGGCCGAGCGGTTTTTGCCCCTGCTCATCCTGATGGCCGTTGTCATGGCCGGATGTATGATTCCATCCACTTCCCTGGTGGATGAAAAACAAAATAAGACCGTTACGGCCCTGATTGTAACGCCCGCCTCCCAAACCGATATCGTTTTCGCCAAGGGGCTGCTGGGTGCCGTGATCGGTGTTTTGACAGCCGTCATGATTTTAGTGCTGAACCGGGCCTTTGGCGCTCAAACCCTTTTGCTGATTCTGGTGCTCTCCATGGGGGCGACCATGTCTGCTTCCTTCGGCATACTGCTGGGTATAGTGATGAAGGACATTAATACGCTGTTCGCCACCATGAAGGCCATCGGGTTGCTGCTGTATGCGCCGGCATTAATCAACCTCATTCCCCAAATTCCGGATTGGGTGGCAAAAATCTTTCCGACCTACTATATTATCGCCCCCGTCATCGAGGTCACCCAGGGCGGAGGCCGCTGGCCGGACATCGCAGCCGACATCTGGATACTTGCCGCTTTAATTCTGGCCTTACTTGCCACCGTTGGGGTTTTGGCAAGAAAAAAAAGAATATTTGAAATTTAATTCACTGCAAGGCAGGCGTACTCAAATCCCCAACGTTGAGCCGCCTCAGCGCCAATCGAGGAGGAAAACAGATGAAAATAATAAAAAGGATTCTTCAAGGAATCGGCGCGCTTCTTGGAATAATTATAGTTTATCTGGCGATCGTGACTTTTTTGCCCGGCATTTCGGTTCCAAAACAGCCGTTGGAGCATGAAAAACGTATTGCCAGCGAACAAAGCCCAAAACTGTTCGGGACAAAAGAGGAGGTTCGTTTTGACGTCAAAGGGACGGCCATAAGCGCATGGTTGTATTTGCCCGAGAATCTGTCGGGCCCAGCATCCTGCATCATTATGGGACATGGATTCGGGGGCACAAAGGATATGGGCTTGGAATCTTATGCCCTGCGTTATCAACAGGCGGGTTATGCGGTGTTGGCGTTCGATTACCGGCATTTTGGTGCCAGCCAGGGTGAACCGAGGCAGCTAATATGGATTCCATACCAACTGGAAGATTGGTCGGCGGCGATCACATATGCCCGGGGCCTTCAAGCAATTAATCCGGAAAAAATTGCTTTGTGGGGTACCTCAATGAGCGGCGGGCATGTAATCGCGATCGCGGCAAAAGACCACAAGATCACCTGCGTCGTCGCCCAATGCCCCGGGGTGGATGGTCGCGCTTCGGGAGAGATGTTTTTCGAAAGGGTCGGTATCGGATATACGCTGCGCTTTATCATGCATGGGCAGCGGGACTACTTTAGATCCCGGCTTGGGCTTTCAGCGCATAAAATCCCCATTGTCGGCAAACCCGGCAGCCTTGCCTGCCTGACGACGCCGGATGTTTACGCGTTTTTCAGCAAATATGCGCCTGAGAATTATGTCAACGAAGTCTGTGCGCGCATCAATATTCGGGGAGACAAATACAGACCGGTCAAATTGGCAAACAAGGTCCGCTGCCCGGTCCTCCTGCAGATATGCGAGCATGACAATATCATCCCCAAACGCGCGGCCGAAGAAACCGAAAAACAGCTGGGTGAATATGCCGAAGCCATATATTACCCCATCGGCCACTTTGATATCTATATTGGAGATAACTTTGAAAAAGCCGTCTCCGATCAGCTTGAATTTTTCAAAAAACATCTTTGATTTTTTCGAAAATGAACATAACCGCATCATCTGGATCTTCAAAAGAGTGCGGCCGGATAGGCTGGCCGGGATGGCCGGCCACAAGCGTCAGCGTATCATCTTCAATCTTATAAATTCCGTATGAAATTCTTTTATGCACCGCAGAGAAAGGCTGATCACAATATTCAAGGTCTATTTTCTTGAGGGTGCAATTCGAATTGAGCACGAGTCTGCCCGTGAGGCATTTGGCAGGGTCCTCTGAGGTCATCTGAAACTCATCCTGAGCAATGGTTAGTGTCCAACTGACTTGCGGCTCGCCCACAGCATGGCCGACCCATGTCCCCTGAAGTTCCGGCGCAATGCCGCAACCAAAGCAAAACGCGACAAAAAGAAAAATAAGCAACACGTTTCCGAATATGTTGGTCGGTACCTTCATATTAATCCCCCCTTTGCGTTTCTAATAAAGAAGCTATTTCCAATTAAGAGCAAAGGGGGTGCCAATCATCCGCTGAATTAAGAAGGATTTGAGGTGATGCTTGAATTACAAAAGCAAAGAACATAAAAAACTTCTGCAATTACAAAAGGTTATTGTGATCTTATCAAAGCTCGAAAATGGAAAGAAAAAGACAGGTGATGTTGATTTTTACATTTTGAAACCGCCCGGTGATTGCCAGAAACTGCAAACTGTGTTCGAATGCGTGACAGGTTTTGCGCGCATACGGACAATATTTATCTGGCCCTGCGATAAAATTATCTTCGGAAACAAATTGCTTCGCATTCTCTCGCGCCCGGGGATTATTTTTCAATATGCCCGCAGGGCATGAGAATAATATCGGTCAAGAATGAATATTCTTGACTCGTCTGTGTTCGTTTATGCGGGTCTGCGGCCAATTAATAAAATTCTCGGTGCGCGCTGTGTCCGGGTAAAATGGGATCCTGTTGAGAAAGGATCTTCCGCTTATAATTTTGCCGCCGGATTGCAAAAACTGCAGGGCATCATCGCCGCACATTTTCCGCACACGTGGGTCGACGACGGCAGGTCTGAGAGGTAGGTCAGCTGATCGAGATTATTATTGAGCCGGGTCCAACAGCCCCGGCGGTCAAATGTATTTTCAGCGAGGGCGTTCACCGGACAGGCCGGAATGCATTTGCCGCATTTTTTTCCGGCCCTGAGCAAGCAGGCTTCGCCGCTCTCGATTAAGGCATGATCGCCCAACTCGGCTTCCGTTACCAGACTTCCGAGCCGCCCCGCGCATCCGGCCGGGGTGATGAGCATGTTGTGAGTGCCGAATCGGCCCAGATTGGCCAGGTAGGCCAGATGCTTGTGGGACCAACGGGCCATTAATTTGGCTTCATCAAAATTATGGGTGGCCGGGGTTAAGGCGGATTTGAATCCATGCGCTGCCAATAGATCGCTTAAGGCCTGGCTCAGGCGGCCGATGAGATCGTTGGTGTGCACATAGGCAACCCCCCAAGCACGGCAGGGTCGATCACCTTCTTTATTTGCTTTAACCAGGGATTTTCTGAAGGGGATAAAAAACACAATCAAAGATTTTGCTGTCGGTAATAAATCCTGTGGAAGCAGGTGATCATCCGCCGCGATTTTCGGCAATTGCTCAAAACGTTTGTCGATAATTGCCGAGACCAGCAGGGGCTTTAACCACCATCGCTCTGTCCCGAATCGTCCCGGTGCTTTTGACACGAAATCCTGTGCAAACTGCCGCAACACATCAATACTTGTTATGTCCATGGGCTGCCCCAACAGGCTCAAGGGTTTTCGGCACAGTTTTTACGAAACGCAAAGCGTTCAATCTTTTGACAAACGCACTGCTGCGAACTCGAAAGCAAAACTCAGCATCTTCAGGTTCAAATGGGCGGATGTTTTTTTTCACTTTTTTCTCTTCGATGTTATAGGCATTGGTTCTTCAGGTCGGAATTGGAATCTCGTGAGCTTAAAGCCGTTGAAGCAAGTAAAGATAAACCGGTAAACGGCTCAGATTTTTAATTTTATAAAAAGTGCGCAAAAGGTCATGTTTGTTGCGGCTGCTGGTCAGCGGAGACAGATAAACTCCGCCCTTGCTGTAGATTCGTTCGAGGCCGTTTCGGACCAGCTCGATGATGGAATCGTGGTGGCCGGCCGAAAGCCGGTCTCCCAGCAGAAAATTAGCCGTGACCTCGATATTGGCAAAGCCCCGATTCAGCGCGAGCATTTTCTGGAAGGCGTCGCAAATCTTCTGGATGCTCAGGGGCTTGTTGATTTGGGCCAGGGTGTCTTTGTCCGCCGACTCGAATCCGATGTTGATGTAAGTGTTCATGGGAATTTGATCGAGATTTTCGAAAAGACGATTTTGCGCATTGAGCAGGGAATCGACACTTCCGAATAAAAACAGCGCCGGGTCTTTAATGTGTGAATTTTCTAAGTCAAAAGCAGCATAGGCCTCGGCGGCAGCCGTGCTGACAAGATCGCAACCGGCAGCCAGCCCATCGTGGTTGCCTAGAAAAAGGGCGTTGTAATTGCTCAGATTGGATCCGTAAAAAGCCTTCAGTCGCCTGATTTGGGTCAGAATATTTTCTTTAGACCGGGGGCTGAATCCCCGGCGGGATTTAACGCAGCAAAAGCTGCAATGATACAGGCAGCCGTCTGCTATCACCAGGGGAATGATCTCATAGTCAACATGGCGGGTATCCGGTGGCAGCACGGATAGCTGTGCGCCGATAATGCGATGCAGCGCTTGGGATTTTCTGCGCAATGCGGCCGCATCCTGGAGGGCTGCCAGATTCAGAAAATTTTTTATTTCCGCAGAGGCTCCGTTGAGTGGAACCGAACAAAGGCGGGCTTGCAGTTCGCACCACGCCCTCCTTGCACCGGCGACGGTGGGATCGGCAAAGGGGTTGTGTTGCCAGATGGAATTGCTTGAATATGGAAGATACGGCAGGTAGTATTCACCGAGCAGGGAAAATATTTTGTTGTATTCTCCAACCGAATAAAATACCCAATCATCGGCATCGGTGCGTTTCAGCCATTCCGCCGGGTGAGGCCAATTACCGTTCAGACCGCGGATATACTTTATTTCACCGTTTAAATTGAGCTGAAAAAGATAACCCGGTGTCTTGATCTCGCAGAATCTCCCGTAACGTATGGGATAGCTCACCTTTGCAAAGCGGTCGGCGCCCTGCTTGCCAAAAGTAATCTCAAGGTTTTCCAGTTTGCAGCAATCCACTTTCGGCCTTCTTCAATTGTTAAACTCGGCAGATGCGGTCAAGCGTCTTCCTGCGGTTCCGGAAAACGGTTCGTGGATTGGGTTTTGATCATCCAGCCGGGATATTCTGCGGGCAGTTCGCTGACCTTTTGCAAGCGATCCAGGTCAGCGTCGGACAGCGTCACATCCGATGC
>Ga0209536_100010876_pt1 | contig 13371 bp, 14 predicted proteins | sample DeeMarSeWOR28_12_FD_187461 | JGI IMG/M metagenome (GOLD analysis project Ga0209536, IMG submission 187461) | Marine sediment microbial communities from White Oak River estuary, North Carolina - WOR-2-8_12 (SPAdes) (version 2) | ecosystem: Environmental > Aquatic > Marine > Intertidal zone >...
CCTGATGTGGCTCGGCGAGCAGATCACCGAGCGCGGCATCGGCAACGGCATTTCGATGATCATCCTCGCGGGGATCATCGCCGGGCTTCCTGCCGCCATCGGCGGGACGCTCGAGCAGGTGCGCTCGGGCGAGATGAACCCCGCCTTCGCCATCCTGCTGGTGCTGCTGATCGCCGGTGTCACGGCCTTCTGCGTCTTCGTGGAGCGGGCGCAACGGCGCATCCCGGTCAACTATGCCAAGCGCCAGGTCGGCAGGCGCATGTACGCGGGCCAGACGAGCCATCTGCCTTTCAAGATGAACATGTCGGGCGTGATCACGCCGATCTTCGCCTCGTCCCTGTTGCTGTTCCCGGCGACCCTGGCGAGCTTCTTCGCCTCGGGAGCGACCGGCGAGGGCGGCTGGCAGGTGGCCCTGCAGAACATTGCCGCGGCGCTCGGCTACGGCCAGCCGCTGCACATCCTGCTGTATGCCGGCCTGATCATCTTCTTCTGCTTTTTCTACACGGCGCTGGTCTTCAACTCGCGCGAGACGGCCGACAACCTGAAGAAGGGCGGCGCGTTCATTCCCGGGATCCGGCCAGGGCAACAGACCGCCGAGTACATCGACAAGGTTCTGACCCGCCTGACGGTATGGGGCGCCCTGTACGTCACCGGCGTGTGCCTGCTGCCCGAGCTGATGACCGCTTATGCGCGGGTGCCGTTCTACTTCGGCGGCACGTCCCTGCTGATCCTCGTGGTCGTGGCGATGGACTTCATGTCGCAGCTGCAGGCGCACCTGATGTCACACCAGTACGAAGGCTTGATGAAGAAGGCAAACCTGCGTGGCTACGGCCGCTCGGGCGCGCCTCGCTGACGGGTCGCGACGCGTCCCGGGGAGTGGAGAGATGAAAGTACGTCCATCGGTCAAGAAGATCTGCAAGAACTGCAAGATTGTCCGGCGCAAGGGCGTGGTGCGGGTGATCTGCTCGTCCGACGCCCGCCACAAGCAGCGTCAGGGCTGAGAGCGTTGAGGCAGATGTCAATTTCACGTATACTGCTGCGTTTTCCGCGGCTCAGGGGTCGGTAGTCATGGCACGTATTGCCGGCATCAATATCCCGGTCAACAAGCACGTCGTCATCGGTCTGACGCACATCTACGGCATCGGCCGTGCCGCTTCCCAGGCGATCTGCGAAGCCGCGGGTGTCACGCCGTCGACCAAGGTGCGCGACCTGACCGAGGCCGAGGTCAATGCATTGCGTACGGCGGTGGCGCGCCTGTCGGTCGAAGGCGACCTGCGCCGCGAGAACGCCATGGCGATCAAGCGATTGATGGACCTCGGCTGCTATCGCGGCATCCGCCATCGCAAGGGACTGCCCTCGCGCGGCCAGCGCACGCGGACGAATGCCCGCACCCGCAAGGGGCCGCGCCGCGCCGCAGTCAAGACCCACGCACAGCCGGGCAAGCGCTGATCGCGCCCTCCCTGCTGACCACAGCAACACACGGACAAGCACAAAGAGATGGCTGACAAGCAGTCAGGATCGGCGGCCAGCAAGGCCCGCAAGAAGGCGAAGCGGCAGGTGTCGGATGGCATCGCGCACATCCACGCCTCCTTCAACAACACCATCGTGACGATCACGGACCGGCAGGGCAACACGCTCTCCTGGGCGACTTCCGGTGGCTCCGGCTTCCGCGGTTCGCGCAAGAGCACGCCGTTTGCGGCCCAGGTCGCCGCCGAGAAGGCGGGCACGGCTGCTCAGGACTACGGCCTGAAGTCGGTCGAGGTTCGCGTGCGCGGCCCCGGCCCCGGCCGCGAGTCTGCCGTGCGGGCCCTCAACGGCTGCGGCCTGAAGGTCACCAGCATTGCCGACGTGACGCCGATTCCACACAACGGTTGCCGTCCGCCCAAGAAGCGGCGGGTTTGAGGTCCAGACAGTTATGGCGAGGTATCTAGGTCCCAAGTGCAAGCTCTCGCGCCGCGAGGGCACCGACCTGTTCCTGAAGAGCGCGGTCAAGCCTCTCGAGAGCAAGTGCAAGCTCGAAGTGCCGCCGGGCGGCATCAAGGGCGACCGGCGCACGCGCCTGTCGGACTATGGCGTGCAGCTGCGCGAGAAGCAGAAGCTGCGCCGCATGTACGGCGTTCTGGAGCGGCAGTTCCGCAATTACTACACGAAGGCGGCCGGGCGCCCGGGTTCCACCGGTGAGAACCTGCTGCGCTACCTCGAGGGCCGGCTGGACAACGTCGTCTACCGCATGGGCTTCGCCTCCACACGCGCCGAGGCGCGGCAGCTGGTGAGCCACAAGGGCATCCTGGTCAACGGCGAGGTCGTTAACGTCCCGTCCTACCAGTGCAAGCCGGGAGACGTGGTGTCCGTGCGCGAAAAGGCGCAGAAGCAGCTGCGCATAGGCGCCGCTCTCGCGATCGCAACCCAGGTCGGTCTGCCGGACTGGGTCGAAGTTGACGAGCAGAAGTTGACCGGCACGTTCAAGTCGCTACCGGACCGCGACCAGATCCTGCCTGACATCAACGAAAACCTCGTCGTCGAGCTCTACTCAAAGTAATAGGTGACGGTCATGCAAGGATCCGCCACGGAATTCTTGAAGCCCAAGTCGGTCAAGGTGACCGCCACGGCGCCGCGTCATGCGCGCATCGTGATCGAGCCGTTCGAGCGTGGCTTCGGCCATACCCTCGGCAACGCGCTGCGCCGCGTGCTGCTCTCCTCCATGCCGGGCTGTGCTGTCACGGAGGTCGAAATCGACGGCGTGCTGCACGAGTACACCAGCATCGAGGGCGTGCAGGAGGATGTCGTCGACATCCTGCTGAACCTCAAGAGCATCGCCATCCGCATGCACGCTCGCAACGAGACCGAGCTGCGGCTGCACAAGAAGGGACCCGGCCCGGTGACGGCGGGCGACATCCAGGCCGACCACGACGTCGAAGTCGTGAACCCGGACCTGGTGCTCGCGACGCTTACCAAGGCGGTCGACCTGAACATGACGCTGAAGATCGAGCGGGGCCGCGGCTACCGTCCGGCGGCCCAGCGCATCGAGTTCGAAGAGCAGAGCCGGCCGATCGGGCGGCTCCAGCTCGACGCGTCCTTCTCGCCGGTGCGCCGCGTCACCTACGGCGTCGAGTCTGCCCGCGTCGAGCAGCGCACCGACCTCGACAAGCTGATCATCGACATCGAGACCAACGGCACCATCGATCCCGAGGAGGCGATCCGTCGGGCCGGCGGTATCCTCAAGGATCAGCTGACCGTGTTCGTGGAGCTCGAGGGCCAGGGAGAGACCAGCGCGCAGCCTTCCGGGCCGCTACCGGATCCGATCCTGCTGCGCCCGGTCGACGAACTCGAGCTTACGGTTCGCAGTGCCAACTGCCTCAAGGCCGAGAACATCCACTACATCGGCGACCTGGTGCAGCGCACCGAGGTCGAGCTGCTCCGCACGCCGAACCTCGGCAAGAAGTCGCTGACCGAGATCAAGGAAGTGCTCGAGAGCCACGGGCTGACCCTCGGCATGCGCATCGATGGCTGGCCGCCGGCGAGCCTGCGTCGTGACGACGAGCTGAAGTCGGCCTGAACTGAAGAGTCTGAGGATCCAGGACGATGCGCCATCAACTTTCCGGCCGGCAGCTGTCGCGCAACAGCGCGCACCGCAAGGCCCTGATGCGGAACATGGCCGCGGCGCTGCTGCGCCACGAGACCATCCGCACGACGCTACCCAAGGCGAAGGAGCTTCGTCGGGTGGTCGAACCGCTGATCACGCTCGGCAAGGACGATAACATCGCCGGACGCCGGCGGGCCTTCTCGCAGCTGCGCGACCGGGAACTCGTAACCAAGCTGTTCGAGGACATCGGGCCGCGTTTCAAGGCGCGGGCTGGCGGCTATACGCGCATCCTGAAGATGGAGCCGCGCCCGGGCGATGCCGCGCCGATGGCGTTGATGCAGCTCGTGGACAAGGCCGGCGCCGAGGCGCCCGCCGCGGAGGCGCCTAAGAAGAAGGTGGCCAGGAAGAAGGCAGCCGCGAAGAAGGCTGCGCCGGCTGCTGAAGCGGAGGCCGCCGAGGCCAAGCCGCGCCGCCGCAAGAAGGCCGCGGCGGGCTGACGCCCGCTGCAGAAGGTTTCCACTCCTTGCAGGCCGCCTGGCGCGGCCTTCTTGGTCGCCAGTGGAGAAGCCGGGGTCAGCCCCGGCTTTCTTTTGCACGGCGGCCGGTCACCGGTTTCCGGCCTGCCTGATTTGCTCTATCGTTGGCCCCTGGTCGGTGAGGCGCCTGGTGGGCCCCCGCCGGCAGTTGCCGACTGATCCAACAGGGGGACCCCATGAGCCTGGCTACTGAGTTCAAGGAATTCGCGATGCGCGGCAACGTCATCGACCTCGCGGTCGGTGTCGTCATAGGCGGCGCGTTCGGCAAGATCGTCTCTTCGCTGGTCGACTCGATCATCATGCCGGTCGTCGGCGCGCTCACCGGCGGCGTCGACTTTTCGGACATGGCCGCGAACATTGGCACGGAGGCGGAGCCGATTCTGGTCAAGTACGGGGCGTTCGTGCAGTCGGCGATCGACTTCCTGATCATCGCGCTGGTGATCTTCATGGCCCTCAAGGGCATCAACAAGCTCAAGGCGCCGCCGCCGCCGGCCGCGCCGGCAGCACCGCCGCCGCCGCCGCGCGAGCAGGTACTGCTGGAAGAAATCCGGGACCTGCTGAAGCGGTAGCCGTCCGGGCGGGCGTCGACCCGGCGCCCGCCCCGCCGCAGATCCCGGGGTTGCGTCAGTCGAGCTCGGCGAATGCCTCCCGGGTGAGGTTGCGGGGGCCCCTCGCCGTGGCGACGACGTTGTCCTCGATCCGGATGCCACCGCAGGGCCGGAGCGCATTGACGAGTTCCCAGTCGATCAGCCCGTGGCGGTCGTCGGCGGCTGCCTCGGCCAGCAACGCGTCGATGAAGTACAGCCCCGGTTCGATGGTCACGGCGCAACCCTCGGGCAGGTCCCGGGTCAGGCGCAGGTAAGGGTGACCTGCTGGCCGCGGCCGCTCGCCTTCCCCGGCATCGGCCATCAGGCCGCCGACGTCGTGGACCTGCAGGCCGAGCAGGTGGCCGATGCCGTGCGGGAAGAACAGTGAGGTCAGGCCACGCTCTACGGCGTCTTCAGGTCGGGTCCGCACGAGCCCGCACTCGGTCAGCAGCCGGCCGATCGCCTCGTGTGCCTCGAGGTGGATGTCTCGGTAGTCGCTGCCTGGCCGGACCTTGCCGGCGAGTTCCTGCTGGATGGAATCGAGCCGCTCGACGAGGTCGCCGAACTGCCCGTCCCGGGCTGCGTAGGTACGGGTTACGTCGCTGGCGTAGCCCGCAAACGGCGCGCCCGCGTCGATCAGGAGCGAGTGCACCTCCGGCGGACGGGTCCGCTCGAGGCGCTGGTAATGCAGGACGGCGGCGTGGCGGTCGAAGGCGATGATGTTGTTGTACGGCAGTTCCTGCTCACGCATGAGCGCGGCCCGGCAGTACGCCATGTGCACCTCGTACTCGCTGGCCCCGGCCCGGAAGGCTCGTTCCGCGGCGCGGTGGGCGCGCGCCGCGAGCCGGTTCGCACGGGCCATGCACTCGATCTCATACGCGGTCTTGGCCGCCCGTTCGAAGTCGAGCGCCCGAACGAGTGCCGCGGGGTTCGGCTCACCGATGCCGGCCCAGGCCGGCTCAGCGCTGCCCAGCACCGCGAGCTTCGCGGCCGGTGGCAGGCTGGCGCTGAGGTCGGACAGTCTGCGCACGACCCGCAGGTCGAAATGCCGTATCCAGTCTTCCCGTGGCGCCTCCGGCGGCAGGTGCCAGAAATCGTCGGGCTGGTAGAAGACGAGCACGGGGGTGCAGCCGGGGACGAAGGCGACCAGGCAGCCGGGCTGTGGGTCCGGCACCCAGAGCCCAAACTGCGGGTTCGGCTTGAAAGGATAGGGCTGGTCGTCCGCGTACTGCATCGGCGGCAGCCCGGATGCGATGACGAGTCCATCGAAGCCTGCCCGCGCAAGCGCGGCCTCGGTCCGACGGCGAACCTCGTCGAGGTGGCCGCTGAACAGGTCGGCCGGGACCGGCTCCATGGCTCTTCTCCCACATGCAGGGTGGCGCGAGCGTAGCGCGGAGCCCTGCTCCGGTCACCTCCTGCCGGGCGGCGTGCATCCGGAACCGAGGGTCGGGATCCGCAACATCCCTGCACGGCCTTCAAGAAACGGGCCAAAACCTGTAGAATATTGGCCTCGGCGGGTTCTCGATGCTGCACCGATGCGGCCTCGAAACCCGCCGTGTATCAACCTCCCACTCTCACTACGTTCGAACGACGTTCGAAACCATCAATTCTGGGGTAATGACGATGAATGCGAAAATCTTGGGCGCCGTTGCTGTGGCGCTGGTGATTGCTGCGTGCGGCGGCAAGAAGGAAGAGGCCGCTGCGCCTGCTGAAAAGGCGGCCGCGGCCGTCGAGCAGGCGGCTGGCGATGCGATGAAGGCAGCCGGTGAGGCCGCCGACACGGTGGAAGCGGCCGCAGGCGATGCCGCCGCCGCCATGGGCGAAGCCGCCGATGACGCGACGGCCGCCGTGGGCGAGGCCGCCGATGCTGCTGCCGATGCCGTGAGCGAGGCCGCGGACGACGCCGCTGCCGCCGCTGGCGAGGCCGCCGACGCCGCCAAGGAAGCCGCGAAGCAGTAATCCTGCCTCGTGATCGGCTGACGAGGCCGGGCGGATGGCGTGGGCTTGCCCGCGGCGCCGCCCGGCCTTTCTGTTTCAGGGACCGGGATGTCTGTCAGCATTCGTGATGCCCGCAATTCCCGCGAGGACCGCGCATGGATCGAGCGGGCCTACCGCGAGTACCTGGACGATCTGGCCGCGGGAGGCACCGGCGTGTTTCCTGCATTGACCGTCACCGGCCAGGGCACGAACGACCTGTTGGGGCCGTGGTTCCGGGACGAGCGCAGCACGCCCTTCGTGATCCTGCGCGGAAGCCAGCCGGTAGGATTCGCGCTCGTGCAGCAGACGACACCCGTCGCCTCCGGGCCGGCGGCGGGGTTCCGGCTGACGGAGTTCTTCATCCAGGACGGCAGCCGCGGACTGGGGCTCGGCCGCGCGGCCGCGACGCTGCTGTTCGACCGTTTCAACGGGGAGTGGCTGGTGACCGAGACCACGCGGCACCACGGCGCCGTGGCGTTCTGGCGTCGGGTGATTGCCGGCTATACTCGTGGACGCTACCGGGAACGGCTGGCGAATGGCGAGGTGCAGCATCGCTTTCGCAGCCAGCCGCGGCCAGCTTCCCTGGCATGAACCGAAGGAACACCGACATCAGGACCCAGACATGCCTCGCAGCTTCATCCTTGCAGTGGGTGTACTCGCGCTCGCGGGATTCATTGGCGTGACCGGCGCCGCGACCCGGCCGGTCAACCTGCCCTTCGCGACGCGGTCGGAGGCGATGGCGCCGAGCGCCATGGCGGCGACCAGCCAGCCGCTTGCAACCGAGGCCGCGCTCGAGATCCTGCGGCGGGGTGGCACCGCGGTTGACGCGGCAATCGCCGCCAACGCCGTGCTCGGTCTCACCGAGCCCACGGGCAGCGGAATTGGCGGCGACCTCTTTGCCATCGTGTGGGATCCGAAGTCCCGGAAGCTCCACGGCCTGAATGCGAGCGGGCGCTCGCCGCGATCGTTGTCGCTCGATTACTTCACCTCGCGCGGCATGGACAAGATCCCGTCATATGGTCCGCTGCCCGTGAGCGTGCCCGGTACCGTCGACGGCTGGTTCGAATTGCATGCGCGCTTCGGTCGGCTGACCATGCAGGACATCCTCGCGCCGGCGATCCACTACGCCCGCGATGGCTTTCCGGTCACCGAGGTGATCGCCCTGGGCTGGCAGCGCAACACCTCGCGGCTCGAGGAGTTTCCGGGCTTCCGCGAGACCTTCATGCCGAGCGGCCATGCGCCCGCCAAAGGCGAGATGTTTTCCAATCCACGGCTGGCGAAGACCTACGACAGGATCGCGCGCGAGGGCCGCGATGCGTTCTACAAGGGCGCCATCGCGCGCGCCATCGCTGCGTATATGAAGGACAACGGGGGTTTCCTGTCCTATGACGATCTGGCCACTCATCGCTCGGAGTGGGTCGAGCCGGTGTCCGTCAACTATCGCGGCTACGACGTCTGGGAGCTGCCGCCGAACGGGCAGGGCATCGCCGCGCTGCAGATGCTGAACATCCTCGAGGGCTACGACATCGCGGCCATGGGATTCGGCAGCCCCGACTATCTGCACCTGCTGGCGGAAGCCAAGAAGCTCGTGTTCGAGGACCGCGGCCGCTACTACGCCGATCCCGAGTTTGCCGATGTGCCGGTAAAGCGCCTCGTGTCGAAGGAGTACGCCGCCGAGCGTCGCGCGCTGATCGACCCGGAGCGCGCGGCCACAACCTACGCACCCGGCGACATGCCGACGGGTGGCTCGGACACCGTCTACCTGACCGTCGCTGACGCCGACGGCATGATGGTTTCGCTGATCCAGAGCAACTATCGCGGCATGGGCTCGGGCATGACGCCGGGAGAGCTCGGCTTCATCCTGCAGAACCGCGGCGAGCTGTTCTCGCTGAAGGCCGGACATCCGAATGTATTCGCGCCGGGCAAACGACCTTTCCACACCATCATCCCCGCGTTCGTGACGCGCGAGGGCAGGCCCCTGATGAGCTTCGGCGTGATGGGTGGCGACATGCAGCCGCAGGGACACGCGCAGATCATCGTGAACCTGGTCGATTTCGGCATGAACCTGCAGGAGGCCGGCGACGCGCCGCGCCTGCAGCACGGTCTCGAGCGGAATGGATCGCACGATCCGGACCAGACGCTTATCGATGGCGGCTTCGTGATACTCGAGCCCGGATTCGCCCCCGAGGTCGTCGCGGAACTCCGCCGCCGCGGCCACCAGGTGATCGAGGCCGAGAACGGCTACATGTTCGGAGGCTACCAGGCGATCCGTCGGGATCCGGAGACCGGCGCCTACACGGGCGCGTCGGAGTCGCGCAAGGACGGCCACGCGGCCGGGTACTGAAGCTGCCTCGCGACACGGACCCGACGGTCGTGCTCACGGTCAGCGTGATGCTGGCGTCCTGTTCCGACCATCCTTTGGACCTGGCGATGGACATGCAGGGGGTCCGGGCTTTTGCCCAGCCGGCACCGGGCGCTGAAGCCTGCGCCGGCATCCTCAGGGAGTCCGAAAAGGATATCGCGTCGCTGCGCCAGGCCCTCGGGGACTGCAAGAGGCCCGGCAACCCCCGACCGGGTCGTTAGTGGTGATGGTCGTTGCCGGGGTCGATCGTCCCGGCGGCAAAAACACGCACCTCGGCATGCATCTCGCCCGCCAGCTCGAAACGCAGCACGAGTGGTATGCGCTCACCGGCGGATAGCGGTGTGGCCAGCCCGATCAGCATGACGTGCATGCCCCCCGGCTCCATGACGATCCGTTCGCCAGCCCCCACGTGAAGCGGATCGACGCGGCGCATCCGCGCCACGTCGCCTTCATGCACCGTCGCGTGGACCTCGGTCCGGGCGGCTCGCGGCGACGTGATCGACAGCAGCCGGTCCGACCGGCTGCTACGGTTGTCGATGACCAGGTAGGCCGCAGCGACACTGCTGCCCGGCGGCGTGGCGCGGGCCCACGCCTGTTCCAGCATGAGGGTCTTTCCCGGGTCCGCAGCCAGCGCTGCGGTAGCGAGGACCAGCAGGCCGGCGAGGCCAGGCGTCAGCAGTCTCCATGCTCCCATGCGATCGCTCCTGCTCGTCCTCAGGCGCGCCTGCGCGCCGGCGCAGGCCGCGGCGCCAGCACGGGCGCAAGATAATGCCCGGTGTAGCTTTCCTTCAGACGCGCGAGCTGTTCCGGGGTTCCCTCGGCAACGACGCGTCCGCCGCCGTCGCCGCCCTCGGGACCCAGGTCGATGACCCAGTCGGCCGTCTTGATGACGTCGAGGTTGTGCTCGATGACAATGACCGTATTGCCCTCGTCGCGCAGGCGGTGGAGCACGGCAAGCAGCTGCTCCACGTCGTGGAAGTGCAGGCCGGTCGTCGGTTCGTCGAGGATGTACAGCGTCCTGCCGGTCGAGCGCTTCGACAGCTCCTTGGCCAGCTTGACCCGCTGCGCCTCGCCACCCGAGAGGGTCGTCGCATTCTGCCCGAGCCGGATGTAGGACAGGCCCACGTCCATGAGCGTCTGCAACTTGCCGGCCACCGTCGGGACGTGCTGGAAGAACAGCCGCGCGTCCTCGACCGTCATGTCCAGCACTTCGTGGATGTTGCGGCCCTTGTAGTGGACTTCGAGGGTCTCGCGGTTGTAGCGCTTGCCCTTGCAGACGTCGCAGGGCACGTACACGTCGGGCAGGAAGTGCATTTCGACCTTGATCACGCCATCGCCCTGGCAGGCCTCGCAGCGCCCGCCCTTGACGTTGAAGCTGAAACGGCCGGGCTGGTAGCCGCGCGAACGCGCCTCCGGCGTGACGGAGAAGAGCTCCCGGATGGGCGTGAACAGCCCGGTATAGGTCGCCGGGTTGGAGCGCGGCGTACGGCCGATGGGACTCTGGTCGATGTCGATCACGCGATCCACATGCTCGAGCCCGTCGATGCGCTCGCAGGGCGCGGCATCACGGGAAGCGTCGTTCAGGTGCTCAGCCACGCGCCGGTACAGCGTGTCGTTGACCAGCGTCGACTTGCCTGAGCCGGATACGCCGGTCACGCAGGTCATCAGGCCGAGCGGAAACGATACCGTCACCCGCTGCAGGTTGTTACCCGAGGCGTCGACGACGGTGAGCATGCGCTTCCGGTCGCGCGGCCGGCGCTCATCGGGCACCGGGATGCGGCGCCGGCCCGAGAGGTACTGGCCGGTCACCGATCCCGGCTCCTGTTCGACCGCCGCCGGCGTGCCCTGCGCGACGACCCGGCCGCCGTGCACGCCTGCGCCGGGACCGAGATCCACCACGTGATCGGACTGCCGAATGGCGTCCTCGTCGTGCTCCACGACGATCACCGTGTTGCCGAGATCGCGCAGCCTGTGCAGCGTGTCGAGCAGGCGCTGGTTGTCGCGCTGGTGCAGGCCGATCGAGGGCTCGTCCAGTATGTACATGACGCCGACGAGTCCGGAGCCGATCTGGCTGGCGAGCCGGATGCGCTGCGCTTCCCCGCCGGAAAGCGTCTCGGCGCTGCGGTCGAGCGTGAGGTAATCGAGCCCGACGTCCACCAGGAAGCCGAGTCTGTCGCCGATCTCCTTGACCACCTTGGCCGCAATCTCGCCGCGCCAGCCTTCGAGGCTCAGCTCGCGGAAGAAGCCTTGCGCGCGGCCGACCGACAGCGCCGAGATCTCCGGCAGGCTGCGGCCGCTCACGAAGACGTAGCGTGCCGAACGGGTCAGGCGCGTGCCTTCGCAGTCCGGGCAGGTGCGGGTGCCGAGGTAGCGCGACAGCTCCTCACGTACCGACAGCGACTCGGTTTCACGGTAGCGGCGCTCGAGGTTGTTGATCACCCCCTCGAAGCGGTGCTTGCGCCTGACCGTCCGCCCGCGCGAGTCGAAGTAACGGAACTCGATCTCCTCCTCGCCGCTGCCGTACATGAGTACGTCGCGTGACTTGTGTGGCAGTTCGTCCCAGGGCGCCTCGGGGTCGAAGCCGTAGTGCTGCGCCAGGGCGAGCACCATCTGGTAGTAGTAGGCGTTGCGCCGGTCCCAGCCGCGGACGGCGCCGCCGGCGAGCGACAGTGCTGGCTGCGAAACGACCCGCGCAGGATCGAAGAACTGCTTGACGCCCAGCCCGTCGCAGGTGGCGCAGGCGCCCGCCGGATTGTTGAAGGAAAACAGGCGGGGCTCGAGCTCGGAGAGCGAGTAGCCACAGATCGTGCAGGCGAACTTGTCGGAGAAGACCAGCTCTTCCCGCTCCGGCTCCTCGAGAAAGGCCACCTGGGCGACGCCCTCGCCAAGGCGCAGCGCCGTCTCGAAGGACTCGGCAAGCCGCTGCGACAGGTCGGGGCGAACCTTGAAACGGTCCACCACGGCTTCGATCGTGTGCTTGCGCCGCAGGCCGAGCTGCGGGGCCTCCTCGATCTCGATCAGCTTGCCGTCGACACGCGCGCGCACGAAGCCGCGGCCGCGCAGCTCCTCGAGGACCTGCAGATGCTCGCCCTTGCGGTCCTTGATGACTGGTGCGAGCAGGGCGAGCGGCGTGCCCTCGGGCAGGCGCAGGACCTGGTCGACCATCTGGCTCACGGTCTGGGCCGCCAGGTCGAGCCCGTGGTCCGGGCAGCGCGGGATGCCGGCGCGGGCGTACAGCAGGCGCAGGTAGTCGTAGATCTCGGTGACCGTGCCGACCGTCGAGCGCGGATTGTGCGAGGTGGATTTCTGCTCGATCGAGATCGCGGGGGAGAGGCCCTCGATCGTGTCGACATCCGGCTTCTCCATCATGGAGAGGAACTGCCGTGCGTAGGCCGAGAGCGACTCGACGTAGCGTCGCTGGCCCTCGGCATAGATCGTGTCGAAGGCGAGCGAGGACTTACCGGACCCCGACAGGCCGGTGAAGACGATCAGGCGGTCCCGCGGCAGGTCGAGGTCAACGCCCCGCAGGTTGTGGGTCCGCGCCCCGCGGATACGGATTGTCTGCGTGCTCATGCCGCTCCAGTGCCGCCCGTCCATGGCGGAGGAAGCCGACTAGGATACCCGGCGAGGTCCCACCGCTGCAAAGCCCTGCCACTGGGCGGGATCTGCCCAGGCTGGCGTCCGGCACTGGCTCGGGTGGGGCGAATCCGGTCGCTTGCGCCGGATTCGTGGCGGTGACCCGCCGACCCCGGGAGACTAGAATGGGACCTCAGAACAGAGCCGGGACCCGATCGCGGACCCGACCAGCCAACGAACACAGCTCGAGGTGAATCCCATGGCACGAGGCATCAACAAGGTCATCCTGGTCGGTCATCTCGGACAGGATCCGCAGAGCCGTGCCATGCCGAGCGGCAAGGCGGTGGTGAACCTGCGCATCGCGACCACGGACCAGTGGCGCGACAAGACGACCGGCGAGAACAAGGAAAACACCGAGTGGCACAACGTGGTGATGTTCGATCGGCTCGCCGAGATCGCGGCCGAGTATCTGCGCAAGGGCTCGCAGGTCTATGTCGAGGGCAAGCTGCGCACCCGCAAGTGGCAGGATCGGGAAGGCCAGGACCGCTACACGACGGAGATCGTCGCGAACGAGATGCAGATGCTCGGCGGCCGTAGCAGCGGGGGCGGTGGGGCCGGCGGATATGGTCGCGACGCTGCGCCGCGCGACGACGCGGGCGCAGGCGGCTCGGGTGCACCGGCCTCGGGCTCCGGCGGCGGCCGCGACGAGTTCGACGACGACATCCCGTTCTGATCGCCCCGTCTGGCCGG